>ERZ773136.2433-NODE-2433-length-15748-cov-12.955330_pt1 | contig 15748 bp, 15 predicted proteins | sample MGYA00580855_ERZ773136 | MGnify/ENA primary metagenome ERZ773136 (study PRJEB29015, sample SAMEA2737860) | human gut metagenome | biome: human gut; feature: human-associated habitat; material: faeces | place: China | collected 2012 ... | reverse complement strand
CATAACAGGTATTCCTCGCTTTCCCAGACTGTCTGATGTGGGAGATTTCCTTTGGAGCGATGCAGCCCTTGAAATAGCGGTTACGAACCTCAAACCCACCCGAAGCATTGAGAAAGGCGATGGCAAAGTACCGCTTGCCGTTGTGGGTGAAACGGGCTTCACTACATTCTCTTTTCGCCAGTTCTATGTTAATTCTTCTGCTTTGTAAGTAGGCAAGCAGGGCAGGAGATGACAGCGGAACAATCTCCAACTGTTGGAAGCTTGGCTCAGAAGAGCTTTGCTTGCCAAAAGAGAAAGATACCGGGCGCACGTGCGGTGTCTGCTCTGCTATCCGTTTCAAGATGTAAGGTATATGGTCGGTAGCGTACAGATGTGCAGCCAGTGCAATGATGTTTCCGCCCTTTCCCAAACCGAAGTCATACCATTGTTCACGTTCGGTATTCACTTTGAACGATGCTTCACTCTCTTCCCTAAACGGAGATTTGTACCAAAGGTTGATACCTTGTTGTTTTACTGGTGAATAACCTAAGCTGTATAGATAGTCGGCTATTCGTATGCTTTTAGCTTCTTCTATTGTCATTTTCTTGCGGATTTGTTGGTGAATGAAAAAATGATGATTTGATGAATTGGGAATTTAACACACTGTTAAACAGCGTTATATCGGCTCATCTTTTTCTCATTAGATTGCTTGCCAAAAGAGAAATGATGTTTTCTTTTTTCATCAGCAATCGTTGTTGATGAGTGTTTGATGAATACATATCTATCTGTAAGGCAATATATTACTTCCCTTATTCATCATTTCATCAAAATAATTAGATAGCGGTCAGTTGTTCTTTCGTTACCGTATAAAACCGACCAGTTTTCCTTTTCGGCTCATAGTGGCACTCACGATGGGGTGCGAACTCATAAGCGGTGTAGGATAACGAATTGTGTGCGGAAGTAAGTTTCCATACTTCCTGCACAACTTTCCTCACTTGATACTTTTCAACCTTGACCTGTGAATAGAGTAGCAAGGTTACAAGGTCGTTCAGGCAGAATGATACGCTTTCCACGTTCATGTTCGACATGATGTCAAGCAACAACTCGGTCATTTCTATTTCCAGTCGGTTGCGGTTGCTTCGGATTATTTTCTGCAAGGCTGCGGTATGTGTCAGTCTTGGGTTGAACCACATACGGCTTTCCTGTGTCGTGGATAGTTCCCTTTGGGTCAGGAAATAAAGAAATGCAGGTATTTCCGCTTTTAGCTTTTGCAGAAAGTTGGTATCATCACTCTGCAACGGCATTATCTTCCGCACCCAGTAGCGTGTTTCTCCTGCGTCTATGAGTATTGGCAGATATTCGTTGTTGGAACATAGCACGAACTTGGCAAAGAAAGCAATCTCCGTTCGGTCTTTGCCTTTGGCTTCCACCTTGTAGGTGAAAGTGGTGCTCAGGTTTTTCAACCGTTCGCTGTCTTCCCTGCGGTTGAGCAAAACTTCGTCCACAACGATTAGCAGCTTTCCTGCCCAGTCGGAATTGAACTGGCTGCGGAAATCTTCGTTGGTGTTGAAAGTCACGTTGTTCTCAAACACGGCTTTCAGGAAGTTCAAGAACGTGCTTTTGCCAGTGTTGCGTTCTTCTGAAACGAGCAGGACAATGGGCAACTTCTGTGTCGGCTGTAGATACAGCAGTTGCATATAATCCATGCCCAGCTCGTATTGCTCTCCGAAGATGTGCCGCATCAAGGATTGGATGTGGGAGAAGTCCCCCTGCTGCGGTTTATGCTCTATCGGCTCGTAAAGGTTCAGAAACCCCTCAATCTCCTTTTGGTAGTTCAGATGATTGGGAACGGTGCAAAAGCCGTCATACTTGGGGACGGTGGCAAGATAGTTCTTTCCATAGTCCTGCCGTAATGTGCTGTTGTTCCATACGACACGTTTCTTTTCATAACCGCCATTGGCGCATGGCTGATTGACCACCTTGTACAAAGTTGTTCCTACGCGCATATATTCTTCCTCCTTCATAGGCTTAGATTAAAGGGTTGTGTTCACCTAAGATTCTCTGAATGTCGGATTGTCGGTATCTGACCTTGTTCCCAACCTTTACAGGCTTCAGATAGTTTTTCTTAGACCAGTGCCAGAGTGTGGTATCACAAACACCACACATCTTTTTCACTTCCTCTTTGGTTAGATACTTCTCCTTTCTTGCTTCCGCAATGGCGGTAGAAAGTTCATGCTTCGCACGGCTGATTAACTGGTTGGAGAATAATAGCAAATCTTCTCCTGTTACTTCCAACTTGATGTTGCCGTTTCCGTTTTGGATAATTGCCAATATGTCTGTCATAGGCTTCTTGAAACTGCCGGTTGTAAGACTTCCCGTTTCGGCAGTATTATAAACGAAAAGCCACTACCCCGATTAGGATAGTGGCGCAAATATATAATGAAAATCAATCGTAAAGCAATGATATTCAATTCGTTAAATTCGTAAAAACGAAAAGCGAATTAAACGAACTTCAATTGGATAGATAGGCTTTCAATTCCTCGATGGCTTCATGGTCTTCACCAATGTCTTTTACCAGTTTCTTGCTGTTTCCAAACGGAGAAGTGAGATTTCTGTATGCTTTCTGGATGCCTCTTTCGTGGACGATTTCTTGTTCCTTGAACTGCTCGTGCAGTGCATTTCTGAAAGTCTTGATGGGACACTTCCGCATGAAGCGGTATTCCACCAGTGCGATAAACAGCCGTGCTATATCTGTTTCCGTAGCATGGGTTTTCAATCGTGTGCCAATTCTTTCAATCAGTATGTCATGCCTTTCTATCAGAAGTTCTGGCAACGTGCGTGTGTCGGCTTTGCGTCCTGCGGTCTTTGGCTGTTCTTCCTGCAACATATCTGTTTCTTCCTCGTCCATGTCTTCATCTTCTTCTATTGCCCATTCCACAAGAGAGTTTTCCTCAATGGCTTTCTGTTGCTTCCTGAACACTTGCCAATCCTCTTTGGTTCTCATGCCATTGGCGATGCTTTTTCTGATAATGAATTTGACCATGCCGGAAACAAGCCATTTGTATAAGGTGGGAATATCCTTTCTTTTGGTCAGTTCCTCACCCTGTTCCACCATGCACTCATAGCTTCGTCCGTAATAGAGCCATGCAAGCATGGCAGGAACAATGCTTCTCTTGTTCGGGGTATGAAACTCATTTACTATCTTCTCAGCAAGGTCTGATTGTAAAAGAACATTTTCCAGTTCCTCGAAATCAGGGTTTCTATCATCACCTATTCTCTTGCGTGCTGCTTCTTTATATTTCGGAACAAGCCTTACAGCCGTATTGAAAATATTGAAGAATCCTTTGAACTTCTTGTCGTTCATTTCTTCTACGAAATCGGCATATTCATCCGGATGGCTGTCGAGCCATTCCTTTATCAGTCTTTTGAAATTATCATATTCTTGTTGTCCCATACAAGTATCAATCTAATAGTTTTACAAGGTCTTTCTTCATTTCTTCGTCAATATCCCTGTATCGTCTGAAAGCTTTACTTCCCTCCTTGTGTCCCGACAGTGCGGAAACGAGGTTCGGGTCTTTCACTTTTTTATAGATATTGCCGATAAATGTACGTCTTGCCAGATGGCTACTTGCCACTTCATAAATTGGTCGTTTGATTTCGTTGTGCGTCAACGGATCTAAGATTGTTACGATGCGGTCAACTCCAGCCAACTTGAATATCTTTTTTATGGCGTCATTGTACTTTTGTTCGGATATGAATGGCAACAGTTTCCCCTCATATTCTTTGTAGCGTTCAAGGATTTCTTTCGCTTTGTCGTTAAGTGGAACACGTACCGTAACCGGATTCCCCTCTTTGGTTTTCTTGGGAATATACTCTATGGCTTCATTGACCACATTTAGTTTGGTCATTCGGTACAAGTCGCTCACTCTGCATCCTATCAGTGTCTGAAATATGAATATATCTCTCTGTATTGCCAGTTGTGGGGTAGCTGAAAGGTCGGCATTGAAAATTCTATCTCTCTCTTCAAGTGTTATATAATAAGGTGTACCGTATGTACATTCTTCTATCGGGAATTTGTCGAAAGGTCTGTTTGTGGTACGCTTGTTATCGAAGCACCACAGGAAGAATGTACGTATTCTTGAAAAACAGTCTATCAGCGTGTTCTTGCTTCTGGGCTGTGGTGTCCTCTTTTCGGGAATGGCTTCATAAATGCTCGGGTAAAGTTCATAGTACTGGTATTCGTTCTGAAAGAAATCCCACATATCCCGAAGCGTGTCAGGTGTTACCAAATCCACGTCAAGGATAAAGCCCTTTTGTCCTCTCTTCGTTGCCTTTACATATAGTTCATAACGTGCTAACGCACGTTGTACTACTCGAAAGTTCTTGATGCGAACTTCTGATAATTTATGCTTGACAAGAAATTCGGCAAACAAATCCAGCAAGGTGGGTTTGGTTTCCGCTGCAATCTCTTCTTCTGTTTTATATCTGTTTGGATGATGATATTTGTCTATGAGTGTGCTTAGCCATTCGCTGTCAGCTTCCGGTGTGTACTCTTGACTTATCAGGTTGATGATGTTCTGTACTTCGTTGTTCAGTGCCAGTTTCTTTTCTTCATGAACAAGGGCTACTCTGTCTTTATACCCTTGCTTCTCGCTACTCCAGTGATTTGGGTTAATTGTCAGCTCACTGGCAGCTTTAATGTCCTTTTTACCATCTCTTAATCGGAAATAGATTGTAGCTACACTATTGGTGTCGTTTTTACTTGCGGATTTTCGGATAAAGGCTGTTGCTTTCATAATCGGGATTTTTAGTAACGGTACAAATATATAAATTGTTCCCAAATTGTTCCCAATCATCCCGAATTTATTTCAATCCGATTAAATAGGATTAACTAAGTGTGTGTTTGTAATATATTGAATATTAGTGTATAATGCTTTATTTTTCTTTGATTTTCTATTTAATAGGATTGTTCCCAATTTATATATTTCAAATGCGGGTCTGGGTACTTAAAATCCCTGATAATCGACTGATTATCAGGGATTTTTCTTTTTTATCGGGCGTACTAAAAGTGTACTTCCTGACGAAAAGAAAAAGAAAGAGTACTTTCGCCGTTTTAGCAACCTTATATTTATGCTTTATTAATAAAGATGCTGCATATTTCTTCCTTTCTCCTGCTTTTGTTTGCTTTGAAAACGGTATCCATCACTTATCTTTGTAACCCAAACCGATTTTAATGCACAACGTATATGGAAGATTTCAGAGAAACCAACTTCAAAAAGATACAGCAGTTACTTGATAAATGTGTTGCTCATGAATACGGGATGAAAACTAATGCGCTTGCCTTAAAGCGTGAATACCTGACGGAAGCGCAAATGAATGACTACATCCGGCAAGAAATTTTCAACGTGACCGAGAACCTTGTATCCCTATGCCAGAAGAACCGTGCCCTGCACAATATACGTTTTGACATACTGATTCCGGACTTCCTTTGGGAAAGCGGTTTCTTCGAAAATCTCTTTCTTGACGAGCGGAAAAAATATATTTCGTTCCAATGTTCTTCTTTTGATATGGACAAATACCTGCAATCTTCCACTTGCTATGATGAGCAGCTTCCGTTCTTTTCTTCCATTGTGCGCCTTGTCATGCAGACCCAATATCTGGAATACCTCCAACAACTGGAGAACGTCAGCCATGCCCCTGTTCCTTTGGATGAGAAATCGGAAGAACAGCCAAAAGAAGAAAAAAAAGCACAGCCCGAGCCGACCAAGATAGTCGGGAAATCCAATCCGTTCAAATCAGTCCTTACCCCGCAACAAATCAAACTGTTGGTCGAATGTATCAACGAAGCGCACATATTCACCACGACAATCACCCCGAAAATCCTTTCGGACTTCTTCGCCTGCAAACTGAACGGGGTATTGAAGTCCAACAACAACCGCTTGCTGGCTTATCTGATGATGCAGCTTAGCTGCTACAACTATATCGCTTATGAGTGGCAGTCCGTCATAGCCAACAACAAGCTGGTACTTGCCAAGATAAAAGACAAATACCTCACACGCAGCGACTTGTCGAGCGCGACAGACAACGTGAAGTGCATCTACCCGAAAGGATACGAAATCATAGACAAATACATCAAGCAACTGCAAAAAGGTTGAGCATAGTCTGAGCGGTCAAACAAAGCTCAATTAGACTTCATTTCCAATCCTTTAACTTTGCCCCCGTTAACAAAACGATGCGGCATGTCGGCATAGGTCAAAACAAAAATATTTCACGTGAGTTACCCGTAACTTATGTGTTGATGTTTTGGAGGATGCCGATTTTTGCTCCATCAAAAATAAAACGAGGGTGCGCACCTTCATATTGTTTCACCAAAAAGTTTCAAGCAATATGGAAAAAACTTTTGAAATGCGAGTGGAAGAACTCGAAAGAATGTTGTTCCTAACCAAGAACGTGCTTAGCTTTGATGAAGCGAGCACATTCCTCAACCTGTCCAAAAGTTACCTTTACAAGCTGACTTCGGGCAATCTGATTCCCCATTACAAGTCGCAGGGGAAGATGCTTTATTTTGAGAAGTCCGAACTGGAAGCATGGCTCCGCCAGAATCCGGTAAAGACCAAAACGCAGATAGAGCAGGAAGCGCAGAAGTATGTTCTCAACCGTCCCTTAAAGAAGTAAAGCCCATGGAAAACAAGAAAAGCACGGAGGCTAAAGGGGACACCATCATGAAGAAGGAAGAATTTGCTGCCCTTTGGAAAAGCATCCGCCTGAAAGTGACGGACACTTACGATGTGCCGCCTGAAATCCTTTGGGTAAACGGCTCCACCATCGGGACGCTGGGCAACTTCAGCGCCTCCACAGGCAAGGCGAAAAGCAAGAAGACGTTCAACATCTCCGCCATCGTTGCAGCGGCACTGACCAATGACGAGGTGCTGCACTATTCGGCGTGCCTGCCTCCGGACAAACGGAAAATCCTTTATGTGGACACCGAACAGAGCAGGTACCATTGCCACAAGGTGATGGAACGCATCCTGCGGCTTGCCGGACTGCCGACCGACCAGGACAGGGACGACTTTGTTTTCATCGTGCTCAGGGAACAGACCCCTGACATGCGGAAGCGGATTATCGAGTATATGCTGGAGAACATTCCCGAAGTGGGGCTGCTCATCATTGACGGCATCCGTGACCTGATGTATGACATCAACAGCCCCAGCGAATCGACCGACCTGATTAACCTGCTCATGCGCTGGTCAAGCGGATACAACCTGCACATTCATACCGTGCTGCATCTGAACAAGGGGGATGACAATACGAGGGGACATATCGGTACGGAACTGAACAACAAGTCGGAAACCGTCCTGCAAATAACCAAGAGTACGCAGGACGGGAACATCAGCGAGGTAAAGGCGATGCACATACGTGACCGGGACTTCGAACCTTTCGCCTTCCGCATCAACGACAGCGCATTGCCCGAAGTCGTGGACGGCTATGTATTCCAGCAGCCCAAGCAGGAAAAAAGTTTCCCGCTTACGGAACTGACTGAACAGCAGCACCGCACGGCGTTGGAAAACGGTTTCGGCAAGCGCACCGTGCAGGGCTATTCCAACGTCATACAGGTGTTGAAGCAGGGCTATGCAAGCATCGGCTACGAGCGGGGACGCAATGTCCTCGTGGCATTGAACACGTTCCTCGTGAACAAGCGTATGATTGTAAAGGAAGGAAAGGGATACCGTTACAATCCCGATTTTCACTACTAAAACAGGTTTGGTTTAGTTCGGACATATATATAAGGGGAACAGACTTCCCGTTTCCCGTCACTCCCGGCAATCAAGTCCGGTACAGTACGGGCGTATATATGAAGGTCTAAACCGGACTGGTACACTTCCCAATTATTCATCATCCACTAAAAAGTTTGCATTATGAACATTGAAGAAGCAAAGAAAATACCCATCACCGATTACCTGCACAGTCTGGGATATTCACCCGTCAAGCAGCAGGGAGCGAATCTATGGTACAAATCGCCACTGAGGGAGGAACATGAAGCATCCTTTAAAGTAAACACAGAACGGGAACAATGGTATGACTTCGGGGCTGGCAAAGGCGGCAACATCATCGCACTGGCACAGGAACTTTACTGTTCCGACCATCTGCCGTACCTCTTAAACCGGATAGCAGAACAGGCACAGCATGTCCGCCCGGTCAGTTTTTCTTTTCGGCAGCAAAGGTCGGCACCGAGTTTTCAACATTTGGAAGTCCGTGACCTCACCCATCCGGCATTGCTCCGTTACTTGCAGGGGCGTGGCATTGACCTTACACTGGCAAAAAGAGAATGCAGGGAACTGCGTTTCACTCATGACGGCAAGCCCTACTTCGCCATCGGTTTCCCGAATGTGGCTGGCGGCTACGAGGTGCGCAACTCCTTTTTCAAAGGCGCATCGCCCCGAAAGACATCACCCATATCCGGCAACAGGGCGAACCGAGGGAGAAGTGCCTGGTGTTCGAAGGCTTCATGGATTATCTTTCATTCCTCACGCTAAGGACAAAGAACTGCCCTGTCATGCCCAACCTTGACAGGCAGGATTACGTCATACTCAACTCCACCGCCAATGTACAGAAAGCCATTGACGCATTGGGGCAGTATGAACGCATCCACTGCCTGCTCGACAATGACGGGGCAGGCATCCGGGCAACGCAAGCCATCACAGCGGAATACTCCTATCGGGTACGGGATTTCTCGCACAATTACCGGGAATATTCCGACCTGAACGATTACCTGTGCGGCAGGAAGCAGGAACAGAAAAACGGACAGGAACTGCTGCTAAGGCAGAAGAAAGGCAGGGGAATCTAACCCGGCGGAGATAGACACTGTGAGCAACGGGCAGACGTTTCTTAGGGGAAGCAAGGTTATGTTTCGGTAGACCGAAACCACCTTGCTTTGCTCCCCGCAAAGGAAACCGCTCCCGTCGGTCGCAATTTTCAAGACAACTTCCAAAGACAAAAATGTATGACAGATACAAGGAACAAATCAGGCGGTCGTCCGGCAAAGAACCGGATAGACAAGCAAAGACGTGTGGTCAGCACGAAGCTGACCGAGTTGCAGTATTACGCCGTTAGGAAGCGGGCGTCAGAAGCCGGGCTGCGTGTCAGTGAATATGTGCGGCAAGCAGTTGTGTCAGCAGAGATAACGCCCCGGCTGAACAGGCAGGATACGGACATCCTCCGCAAACTGGCAGGCGAAGCGAACAACATCAACCAGCTGGCGCACCGGGCAAATGCCGGAGGCTTTGCGAAGGTGGCGGTCGAACTGGTGAAACTTAAGAACAGGATAGTGGAAATCATAAGCCATTTGTCGGATGATTGGAAAAATAAGGAAAGGAAGCGGTTTTAAGGGCTGTGTGGACTACGTGCTGGGCAAGCAGCAGACGGTCTTGCTCCATGCGGACGGAGTACTGGCGGAAAGCAGGCAGGACATCATCCGCTGCTTCTGCGCACAAGCCTCCATGAATCCCCGTCTGGGCAAGCCAGTCGGACATATCGCGCTGAGCTATTCGGTAAACGATGCGCCCAAGCTGACGGACGAGAAGATGATACAACTTGCGCAAGAGTATATGCGCGAGATGAAAATCACCGATACGCAGTACATCATCGTGCGCCACCAAGACAGGGAGCATCCGCATGTGCATATCGTGTTCAATCGCATAGACAACAACGGCAAGACCATCTCGGACAGGAACGACATGTCCCGCAACGAGCAGGTGTGCAAGAAGCTGAAAGCCAAGCACGGGCTATACTTCGCCAAAGGCAAGGAACTGGTTAAGCGGCATCGCCTGAAAGAGCCGGACAAGTCGAAATACGAGATTTACACGGCTGTGAGGGATGAAATCGGCAAATCTCGGAACTGGCGGCAGTTGCAGGAGCGGCTGGCAGAAAAGGGCATCGGCATCCGCTTCAAGTATAAAGGACGTACAGACGAGGTACAGGGCATCTCCTTCACAAAAGGTGCCTATACGTTCAAAGGTTCGGAAATAGACCGCAGTTTCAGCTTCTCCAAGCTGGATAAGCATTTCGGGAACGCAGGAATGGATACCGTAGAAAATAGCCGCCAGCAGATAGTTTTCGCACCTATTTTGGAGCCTGAGCAAACACCGCAAAGGAACGACAGCCCTTCAATGGGCGGCTTGTTCAGCTTGTTCGATGTTTCGCCGTCTGCTCCATCGGACGAAGAAATTGACTGGAGTCTGAGAAAAAAGAAGAAGAAAAAGAAAAGACAACTTAAACTGTAAACGGATATGGAAGAAAATTTGATTTTAGAGGGGCTTCTCTCCATGGTCACGGAACTGAAGGAGAAGCAGGAAGCGCAGGTGACGCCAGCCGGACGCGAGGAAACCCTTTCCCGACTGGAGGCTATAGAACGGGCATTGTCTGAGTTACGCAGGAACCCGGCGGTTCCCGAAAAAGAGTTGCAAGACATCCTGACCCGGCTTGCCGAACTGCGGAAATCAGGACAGGAACAACGGCAATCTTTCGGGGAGGTCAAGAATTATGTAGTAGCCACTTTCGGCTGTCTCAAGGAAATGCTGGAAACAATGAAGCGGTACCATGATGAGCGCATGGCAGAAAAAGAAGAAGCCAAACCCGTACCGTTTCATCGGCGGATTTACAACAAAGTAACTTCTTTGGTACGCCCGAAGCTATTCCTCTTTTCGGCAGGTCTGATTGTCTGTGCCACGTCCCTGTTCCTGAATGTCCGTCTGGCTGAACGGATGGGGCAGTTGCAGGACAACGACATGAAATACCGTTATCTGCTGATGCAGGGACAAGCGGACGGCAATACCCTTGAAAGACTGGAGAATAAGTTCAAGTGGCAGCGGGACGAGCGTTTTATCCGCAACCTGACGGATTCGGTACTAGATTTTGAGGAACGTTGCCGCAGGCAGGCGGAAGCCTTGGAACGGGCAAGGCTGCTTAATGAGCAGGCTGAGCAGTTGAAAAAGGAAGCTGATAGGTTAGGAAATCAGTAAATAGCAAAAAGCCGAGGTGAAGGATAAGTCCCATAACTTCGGCTTTTGAGTTTAATAGTTATACGTAATTCAAACAGACTATTTTTTTTAGACAAGCCTTGACCATCGTCAAGGTTTATATGATATTTTTCACGAAAAAAGAAAAGTGAAATCTTATTGTTAAGATTTTATTTTATATTTGCGCCGCTTAAAAGGAAAACAAATATATGTAGAACAAAAAACTACTTTTTATGGCAACCTTATCAAAAGAAGGCAATATTCAACATAAACTTGGATTTGCCGGGTTACTCATCACATTGGGTATTGTTTTTGGTGACATTGGAACATCGCCACTCTATGTTATGAAAGCCATCATTCATACTGGAGAAGCTCTTGATGAAAATTATGTTTTAGGCGCATTGTCTTGTATCATATGGACGCTTACTCTTCAGACTACGGTGAAATATGTGCTGGTGGCTCTCCGTGCCGACAATAACGGGGAGGGTGGCATACTTGCGCTTTATGCCCTTTTACGCCGCCACAGAAGAAGGTGGATTTACATCATTGCCATTATCGGTGCGAGCACTTTGCTTGCTGATGGTATTATCACTCCAGCCATTACGGTCACAACTGCCATAGAAGGACTTGAAAGTATCAGTCCGCATCTGCCTGTGATTCCTATTACACTGACCATTATTACCATTATATTTTTCGTTCAGCGTTTTGGTACAGAAAATATAGGACGGTCATTTGGCATATTTATGCTACTTTGGTTCCTGCTTCTTGGAATCGCCGGAGCTATCAGTCTGACTTCCTATCCTCAAGTATTCAAGGCATTCAATCCTTACTATGCCATACGGTTATTAGTGGAATCCCCCCACTGGTTTCTGATATTGGGTGCCGTTTTCTTGTGTACCACTGGTGCAGAAGCCTTATACTCTGATTTAGGGCACTGTGGCAGACGAAATATTACGGTCAGTTGGATATTTGTAAAGGTGATGCTTATTCTAAATTATTTGGGGCAAGGAGCGTGGGTATTGCATCATCCGGAAAGTGCAGAAGGTACAGTGAACCCATTTTATTCAATCATGCCACAAGAAATACTGTTGTTTTCCATAGCAATGGCTACCGGGGCAGCTATTGTTGCGAGCCAAGCTCTAATAAGCGGTTCATTTTCCATATTGAGTGAAGCTATGAACTTGAATTTCTGGCCTCGTATGCGTATTAAGCACCCTACCAACGTAAAAGGTCAGTCATTTATTCCAATGGTAAACCTTGTAATGTATATTGGAGTAATATTTACTATATTGTTGTTTCGAGATTCCACCCACATGGAAGCCGCTTATGGACTTGCCATAACTATTACAATGTTGATGACAACATTGTTGTTGGGATTCTATTTGCATATGCATAACATTCCACGCATTCTATCAATACTGTTTGTCGGCGGATATTGTGTTATTGAAGGTATTTTCCTTGCTGCAAACCTGTCCAAATTTATGGTCGGAGGTTGGTTTACGCTGTTAATAGGTGGATTATTATGTTTTATCATGTTTGTATGGGTAAGTGCCAACAAAATTCGTCGAAAACATATGTCTTCCAAACGGTTAAGTGAATACTACAACATTATTTCTGATATTAAGGCGGACGAAAGCATATCCAAATATGCTTCTAATCTTGTCTATGTGAATCATGCAGACAAAGAAGGTTGTGTGGACGATAAATTGTTGTATTCCATAATTAATAAGCAGCCTAAACGGGCAGATCATTATTGGCTTATTAACCTTGAATTTGTGGATACACCAGACACACTTGAATATAATTGTTCCACATTAATAAAAGGGACATTGTTTAGTATAACCATGCGTATAGGTTTTCGTATAGAACCGCGCGTGAGCCTTTATTTACGACAAGTAGTTGATGACCTTGTTGCGGATGGTGAAGTAGAACTAACAAGCTCTTATCCTTCATTGCATAAGAATGGCATACCGGGTGATTTTCGCTTTATTATTATCCACCGGATATATTATCCTGAAGATTCCCGTAACCGCCGACAAAATTTGCTGATGAGCCTTTATGCCTTAATTAGAAAGATAGGCATTGGAGAACCGAGTGCGTTGGGGCTTGACACATCGGTTGTTGTTGTCGAGCGTGTACCGTTAATTATAGCTAATAGGGCAAAACATATTCGTCGTATAGAGCGGATTAAGCCTGAAAAATGCGATAATGATGCTAATATAGTCTTGGAAGAACAGAATGTATCATAAGTGACTTGCTATAATTATCGTCTGCATTTACGGTTTAGTTCTGTCTTTTGTATATACATCCAAACTAACCTAAACCTATTCTTGTTGGCAGTAATAAACGTGCTGGCGAAAAGAGAAAGAATGGCTTTCCTTCTTTTCGCCAGTAGTGCTTTTATCGCTAATAGTTTGCAGTTGAAATGAACTTCTTAATTTCCTCTTCAGTGGGAAGTTCTATCATATACTTTTGCACGAAGATGTTCGGGTCTAATCCGGCAGTGGCGTATTTTACCAACGTGTCTCCCTTCTCGGTGCAAAGCAGGATGCCGACAGGCGGATTGTCGTCGGGTTGCATCACTTCCGCCTTGAAGTAGTTAAGATATAGGTTCAGTTGCGAAGCGTATTCGTGGCGGAACTTGTCTCTCTTCAATTCCACGATGACATGGCATTTCAAAATGCGGTGGTAAAACACGAGGTCGGCAAAGAAATAATCCCCGTCTATCAGGATTCTCTTTTGGCGTGCTTCGAAGCAGAACCAATGCCCCATTTCCAACAGAAAGTGCTGCAGGTTGTCGAGAATGGATTGCTCCAAGTCGTTTTCCGTTACCAAAGCACGGTCGTTCAATCCCAAAAGCTCCAACGTAACAGGCGTGTTAATAATGTCTTTGGGATGCAATGGCGTGGTTTGCCGCTGCACTAAAGCAGACAAGGCTTCTTTGTTTTTCGACAATCCGCTGCGCTCGTAATAGAGGGAATTGATTTGCCGCTCCAGTTCTCTTGCTGACCAACAACCCCTTATTGCTTCCATTTCATAGAAAGCACGTTTGACCGGATTTTCTATTTTAGAAATAAACTTTAAATGAGAATACGGTAATCTTTCAAATAATCTATCAGCTTGTGTATTCCATTCACTTGGTTGATTATTAACGAATTGTAATTCGGCACTCACCGTGTGCCGAATTTCGCTTCCTGCCAATATGTATTGTGCGATAGGCTCTTTCAGTTGCGGATAAACAAGGTATAGCCGCCGGAACTCATGAAACCTGCGCTCGTTCAGTCCTTTGACATTCAACCGCTGTTCCAGTTTCTTCAACAGTTGTTCGCCGTATGCGGCACGGTCTTCACCGTTTTGCTCAAACTCCACGATATAGCAGGCCATGAGCCAGTTGCGGGCAGTCAGAGCGAGGTTTACAGCGTGTGCGGCTTGCGCCTGCAACGTGCTTTGTATCGTGCTGATATGTTTTTACTAATGCTTCAAAGTCCATAATTGCAAAGGTAAGTCTTTTATGGTTAAAACTTTAATTCCGGCAGGCTGTTTATCGCTTCCTCTTTCAATTTATCCACCGCACGGGTGTATTTCTCCGTATGTTTCAGTCCGCTATGCCCGAGCAGGCTGGCAACCGTCTTGATGTTCGCCCCATTGTTGAGGATATTCACGGCGAATGAGTGACGGGCGCAATGCCAGCTTATGTGCTTATCTATCCCGGCTCTTTTCACCCAACGCTTGACGGATTTGCAGCAACTTTCATACGAAGGCAGGTTGAAGATGAGAGCGTCTTTGTTACCGTCTGCCGGCGGTTCTCCCACAAGCGAAAGAAGACCGTCATTGAGCGGAATGACCACACCGCTACTGGCGGAATGACCTTTGGTCTTGTTCTGCTCAAATTTTAGCAGCTTATTAGCGTAGTCGATATTCTTATAGGTAAGGTCTTTCACATCACAGAAGCGCAAGCCACAATACAGGCAAAAGATAAACGCACGCCTTACGTTGGGGTTCTCGTTGTCATAATGGCACGCAATCAACCGCTGGATTTCTTCCGGCGAAAGCACATCCTTGCGTAGTATCTGGCTATCCGCCTTGCAGGTAACGCCTTTGCAGGGGTCTTTCAGCATCACATCGTGGTCAATCGCATAGTGGATAACCTTCTTGAAACGCTGGAAGATGCTTTTAGCCCCTTCGCCCACGCTCCGGGATTGCAGATAAGCTACGAACTGTTCCATCATGTCCTTCGTGATAAGTTCCGGCTTGATGCCGAACTCGTGCATCGGGTAATGCTCCTTCAAAAAGTCCTTGAAACGGCTTAGGGCGATTTGCACCATCCGAATGTCTTTCTTGGTATAGTCATTGATATAGGCTTGAAAATAATCCAAGAAATTCACGTTCCGGTCTTTTTTCAGGCGATAGCCCAACATACTTTCCTTAAACTCCTGTTCACGTTTGGCACGTATTTTTACAGCAAGCTCCAGTGTTTCCTTGTTCTGCTGGCATTCCGCAGGGGTACGTGGCTTCTCTATCAGATACAGGCTGAGGTTCTCTTTTCGCCTGTGATGCTTGATAGCGAACTTCGGCTTTCCCCGCATCTTACCGCTTTCATAATACACCTGATTACCGTTTTCATCCAATACAGGCTTTTCCTCTCTACCCAAATAATACTCCAGATACAAACTAATTCTGCCGTCCGACAGCCTGTTTTGGGGTCAGTAGAAATTTAGTGGGGATAAATTTGTAAGAAAATCGAAAAGTCCTTT
>ERZ773136.2409-NODE-2409-length-15857-cov-4.628085_pt1 | contig 15857 bp, 10 predicted proteins | sample MGYA00580855_ERZ773136 | MGnify/ENA primary metagenome ERZ773136 (study PRJEB29015, sample SAMEA2737860) | human gut metagenome | biome: human gut; feature: human-associated habitat; material: faeces | place: China | collected 2012 ... | reverse complement strand
GGTGGTAAGATCGGTCTGTTCGGTGGTGCCGGTGTTGGTAAGACAGTATTGATTCAGGAGCTTATCACAAATATCGCGACAGAGCACGGTGGATATTCTGTATTTACCGGTGTTGGTGAGCGAACAAGAGAAGGAAATGACCTGTATTACGAGATGATCGAATCCGGCGTTATCGAGAAGACAACGATGGTATTTGGTCAGATGAATGAACCGCCAGGAGCAAGAATGCGTGTTGGTCTGACGGGCCTCACGATGGCAGAGTATTTCCGTGATCAGGTTGGAAAGGATGTATTGTTATTCATCGACAATATCTTCCGTTTTACACAGGCTGGTTCGGAGGTATCCGCACTGCTTGGACGTGTGCCTTCTGCCGTTGGTTATCAGCCAACCCTGCAGACAGAGATGGGTGCATTGCAGGAGCGTATCACTTCGACAAAGAATGGTTCTATCACATCGGTACAGGCGGTCTATGTGCCAGCCGATGACTTGACAGACCCTGCACCTGCAACTACATTCGCGCATTTGGATGCGACAACGGTACTTTCCCGTTCCATCGTAGAGCTTGGTATCTACCCTGCGGTAGATCCTCTGGAGTCTACATCCAGAATCCTCGACCCAAGAGTGGTTGGCGAAGAGCATTACAAGGTGGCACGTGGTGTACAGGAGATTCTGCAGAAGTACAAGGAATTGCAGGATATCATCGCAATCCTTGGTATGGATGAGCTTTCCGAGGAGGATAAGATCGTCGTTGCCAGAGCAAGAAAGGTACAGAAGTTCCTATCACAGCCATTCCATGTAGCAGAGCAGTTTACGGGACTTCCTGGCAAATACGTTCCGCTGTCTGATACAATTCAGAGCTTTAAGGAGATTCTGGAAGGTAAGCATGACGATATTCCGGAGAGCTATTTCTTAAATGCGGGAAGTATCGACGACGTGCTTGCGAAGTGCAAGAAGTAGAAATAAATTAGGTGGTATACATGGCAGAAAATAAAATGATGGTTCGCGTGATCGCACCGGAACGGGTATTTTATGAAGGGGAGGCTTCTTTCCTTGAGTTTAATACGATTGAGGGCATCATCGGACTGTACCCAAAACATATACCTATGACTGTGGTTGTTGCACCGGGTGTCCTGAAAATCCGGGAAGATGGTGGTGACAAGGAAGCGGCTTTGCATTCCGGTTTCGCGGAGATCCTTGGCGATTCTGTCACGATTCTGGCTGAGTCGGTCGAATGGCCGGATGAAATCGACATTCATCGTGCCGAGGAAGCAAAGATTCGCGCGGAACGCCGCATCCACGACAACTCGCAGGATATCGACCGGGCGGAACTTGCACTGAAGCGTGCGATGCTTCGTCTGGAGATGACAAAGAAAGTGTAATTTATAAAATCCTTGGATAGCAATCATTCATGGAGGATATAGAAAAACAAAAACGCATCGGATATAGAGAATCCTTGCAGTATATAACGATTTGCAGATAAGAAGTTGTATGTGTTCTGATTTAGATTGTTTTAATGGACGCAATCGCAGCCAATTCGCCATCCGTGGCTCAGTGGCTGCTTGCTTGAACGTCCTGTTCAAGCATTGCTGAAAGCGAGCAGAACACGAACAACTTCTAATCTGCAATCGTATCATATACCGCAAGGATTTCTATATCGCAGATGCGTTTTTTATTTTATCCACATATAAAAAGAATGATTGCTACTACAGGATTTCTTTATACACTTCTGATATCGTCTTTGTACTTTGAGGAGACAGGCGGATTGGGGCAAAAATGTTCAAACAGGAAGAAATGCTCCAACCGGAAATTTATGAGAGGCAGGAAAATAGGAGCAAGAATGGCAAAATAGGGGGAGATGCTCCAATCGGAAAGGGTTGAGAATCAAGCGGATTGGGGGTAAAATAGTGAAACAAGAGAAAAACTCCAATTAAAGTGTGCGGAGCATTGCAAGTATGGGAGGAAGACGATATGAGCGAAAAAACGGATGAAGGTCAAAACAGGAATGAATTGGAAGCAAAGCTCAAATCCAAACAACGAACGTACAAGATATTGACAAAGCTTTGCTGGGTTTTTCTGCCTATGCTGGCAGCACCGTTTATTCCTGCATTCTGCGGGGCGGAAGATTCGACGTGGACCTACCGGCTGACTGGAATTGCGGTTGTTTCCATTATGATTGGATTTGCCATAGCGTTAATTGCTGCAAATATAGAGAAACAGATGAAGGAGCTGATTGGACAGTGTGCCGTGTGGGGCGTGTTGGAAGAACAGATGCAGGTACTGGAATATATGCCGACCGGGCATACAAATGAAGATTCCCTGAAAAATTGCAGACTCCTGCCGGAATATAATGAAGTGACCGGCTCCGATTATATCCATGCGATCTACAGAGGCGTAGAGATCACGTACTGCGATCTTTGCCTGAGGTGGCGAAGCGACAACATGGATCCGGACAGACCGGGGTCATCTTCTGCGGTGACACGATTCCGGGGACCGTTTGTGACCATAGTCCTTCCACATAATATAGACGGTGTCGTCCATGTCATTGAGCGGAAAGGCGGGAAGAAACCGGCAGAGGCAATCCGGCTTGGAAACACCGATTTTGACCGGAGATTTACGACTTTGGCAACTGACGAACCGCTTGCAGGAAGCATATTGCCACCGGATGCAATCCTCAGCATACTGCAGCTTCCGAAAGATACCTATCTGGAATTCGCAGGAAATCAGCTCGTTGCTGCAATATACAATGATGAGAACCTGTTCGAAATGAAAGATATCAATGTAAACGATGGCTTGGACGAATACAGGGAGAAATGCCGCAAAGAACTCGCAGAACTGCTGCAGATATTCGATAATCTCATAGATATAATATAGAGATGACCTATCAGTCTTTATCGGAAGTAAAAGGAGAGTAGAAGATTAGTGTAATCATGGCGAAGTAATGCATATAAGCACGAGGTCGACAGACAGATAATTGCGATGTAAAAAATAATATAAAGGCTGCAGATCAATAATTTTCATATAGGGTATCAGATAGTAAAAAGGTACTCATGAAAGATATGATATGTTTGCAGTTTTAGAATTAATTAGTGCCCCTTCATATATAAGCAATGCTTGAACAGGACGTTCAAGCAAGTTGCCACTGAGCCATGGATGGCGAATTGGCAACGGTTGCGTATAGTACTAAAATATAAATTAGGGGCACTTAGTAATTCTTAACTGCAATACATTATATCTTCATGAATACCTTTTTCTATGATACCCTATATGAAAATTGTATAATCCCAACTCTTTTGTAAAATGTAATATCGCAATTATCGTCCGTTGAGCATCAACTAAACTTATCCATAAACTTCCCGAACTTCTCAATCTTACTCATCGTATCATTCCGGGCAGCTGCGGAACCGGTCTTTCCTTCCGAAGCTGTCTCACCTGCATTCTGCGGGCTGCTGACACCTGCGGAACCACCGGTTTCCAATACCGGTGCAAGCCAGATCTTGCCGGAACCACGATATACATTGACCAGACCTTCACCGGATACAGCAGAGCCAACCAAAGATTTGGAAGATTTTTCAACCGTAAAATCCAAAGAGGATGACCATGCAATTGCCATATTTCCATCGATCTTCATCATATCGTTGTCGAGTACAACCTCGATAATTTCATTTCTTGGAACGATACTTTCCAAAGCACAGATACCTGTACCATTCAAGCTTAAGTTGAACAGACCTTCTCTGCCAAATACAGCAGAAGAGAGGTTACTTCTTGCAACAACCTTCTGTGTAACGGTATTGTCACAGGCGAGGAACAATCCGTCATCCAGGACAACACTGCCTCCCCATTCCTGTAGATTCGTGAGCAGGATGTGACGGTAGGTTGGCTCTAACATAACCTGACCATAGCCGGTGTAGATAGGCTTGGCAACCGTCTCTTTGGTAACGGCGGCTTTAGCCATACCACTTAAGAAACCGCCAACACCTTTGACGCCGCTTTCCATCTGAATCTGACCTGCCGTCCACTGCATGGCACCGGCTTGAACGGTGTAACCATTTCCGTTCAGATTAAGCAGAAGCTGACGCTTGTTCACATTCATGCGGGACATGTAGTACTGCAGTTTCGAGGTAGATGGGCTGACACTCATATCCTGCACATATTCCAGTACCTGCATGCCGCCAAGAGCAGAGGTAACCTGTACGTTTGTGTTATTTAATAAGCTTTGACTTATCATATATGTATCCCTCCCCTTATGCAGTTGGTGCCATCAGAATCGAGCCGGTACCACGGTATACATTGACCAGACCTTCGCCGGAAACAGCCGAACCGATCAGCGATTTTGAAGATTTTTCAACCGTGAAATTCAAAGAGCCGGACCATGCGATTGCCATATTTCCATCGATCTTAACCTCGTCATCCTGCAGATTGAACATGATAAGCTCCTGCTGTGGAACCGGGCTTTCCAATACAGCGATACCCTGTCCGGAAAGGCTCAGGTTAAATAAGCCCTCTCCGCCGAGCGCAGCAGAGGAAAGTGTCTTACGGCTGACAACCTTATGCTGCAATGTGCTGTCACAGGCAAGGAATAAACCATCCTCGAGTACGATCTGCCCCCACTGTGCCACATCAACAAGCAGGATGTGTTTGTAGGTTGGCTCTAACATAACATAACCCTGACCGGTGTATTCTGGTTTGGACATTGTCTCACCGGTTACAGCTGCTCCGAGTGCTTTGCCGAGGAAATTACCGGCACTTACACCGGACTGCATGGATACATTTCCGAGCATCCACTGCATGGCACCTGCCTGTAATTTGCAGGATGTGTTGTTCAGCTCGACCAAAACCTGACGGCGGCGTACATTCATCTCAGCAGAAAAATATGCAGTTTCTGCGTTGTATGGAGAAACTGACAGATCCTTTTGGTGTTCAAAAACACGGTACTGTCCGAGCTGGTTGATACACTGCATGTTGGCGTTGTTGAAAAGATTGTTGATACTAAACATAAATACCTCCCCTTATCCGGCCATATAAATTTGCGGTTTGCATAAGACCGGTTATTCTTATGATTGTTCGGAATCCGTTGTTGCCTTGGACAGTGAAAATGTAAATTCACTTCCGACACCCTCGGTGCTGACAACATTGATATTCTCATTATGTGCCTTGATGATTTCTTTGGTAATCGCAAGTCCGAGTCCGGTTCCCTGTTTGTCTTTGCCACGGGAGCGGTCCGCCTTGTAAAAACGAACCCATACACGGTTCAGGGAATCCTTCGGAATACCACATCCCTCATCCTTCACAGATACAAAAATTTTATCATGTTTTTCCGACAATGTCACGTAAATTGATTTACCATTTGGCGTAAATTTGATTGCATTATCAAGCAGATTGTAGATGACCTGCTCGATCTTTGTCTTGTCTGCATGAACAATCGAATGTTCGGTGTGATTATTTAACCGGATCGCAATCTGCTTCTCGATACAGCGCCCCTCAAAGGAGTTAATCGCAGATAGGACAAGCTCGACAATATCGAAATCCTTGCATACGAGCCAGATACCGTAGGAATCGTAGTTATTTAACTCCAGAAGACTGGAGGTAAGTTTTGTCAGCCGGTTTGTCTGCTGCACGACGATATCTAGGTAATGACTCTGCTTCTCCGGCGGGATCGTTCCATCCTGAATCGCCTCAATATAGCCTTTGATCGAGGTGAGCGGAGAGCGGAAATCGTGTGAGATATTGGAGATAAATGCCTTTCGGTACTCGTCCAGTTTTGCCAGTTCTGAAGCCATGTATTCAAGTGTGGATGCAAGCTGACCAATCTCGTCGTTGGAATGAATATCCATTGGCGTGTCGAAGTTACCAGTGGAATATTGCTCTGCTACGGAGTTGATTTTCCGGATTGGACGCATGACTTTACCCGAGATGATACCAAGTAGGGCAAAGGAAATGATAATCATAAACAGATACGGTGCATAAATCAGTTTTACGATTTTTTCCTGAATATTCTGCAGCTGTTCCACCGTAGAATGAATCAATAGCATACCGTTTGGCTGGTTGTTAATATGGATTGGAATGGCAACAGAAATAACGTTGCTTTTGAACGTATTGTAAAATTTGCCATTAAAAGACTGCGCGGTGTAGATATCAAAATCCGGGTCAACGAGGAATATATTTTTGGGGTTATCTGGATGTCCGTCTGCATTCGCAAATCCATAGATGATGCCTTTTTCATCGGTAACCCAGATGCTGGCATTCAGTTTGTCACTGTAATAGCGTAGACTTTCTTGCAATTCATCTTTGGTGTAAACGCCCTGCACATATCCTGCGACTGTCTGATCCGCGATTAAAAATGCTTCATTTGTCAGTACTTCTGTTCGGTCATCGACAAGCATGCTTCGTGTGACGTTGGAGGCATAGAGGACGATAAATCCAAAACAAACCGTAAAAATAACCAAAAAACTTATGAATATTTTATCAAACAGAGAGTGGCGTAATGTCATGTTACTTTACCTCGAATTTATAACCTTTGCCCCATACCGTAGAGATTGACCAGTTGTGATTTTCGTTCAGTTTTTCACGCAGACGCTTGATATGGACGTCTACCGTTCGCGAGTCTCCGGCATATTCGTAGTCCCAGAGACGGTCAAGCAGCTGATCACGTGTAAATACCTGGTTTGGACGTTTGGCAAGAAAATACAAAAGCTCCAGCTCCTTCGGCGGCATCTCCACCGATTCACCATCCAAAGTTACAGTGTAGTTGGTCATATTGATAAGTAAGCCGTCATATTCGACGAATTCACCCTGATGATCGGTAACTTCAGCGATGCTTACAGGTGCAGCAGTGGTTACAGCCTGGGTCATAACGGTACGACGCAAAACCGCTTTGACTCTTGCAACCAGTTCGTTGGAATCAAACGGTTTGATCATATAGTCATCGGCGCCGAGCTTTAAGCCGAGCACCTTGTCGAACACTTCCCCCTTCGCGGAAAGCATGATGATCGGTGTCTGGCGTGTCTTGCGGATTTCCGTGCAGACCTCATAGCCATCAATATCCGGGAGCATGATATCCAATAAGATCAAGTCAGGATTGAAGGTGGCTGCGAGTGCAAGTGCGTCCTTGCCTGTGTATGCGATTTCAGTTGCAAAGCATTCCTTTAGTAAATACAAAGAGATAAGCTCTGCGATATTTTCGTCGTCATCGACGATCAGGATTCGTTGTTTCTCCATGTTCCCCTCCAATAAAAGTGTGTTGTATGGTTGTAACTCGTCTACAATTCGACGATGGTAACGCCATATTCGCCCTCACCAAATTCGCCGGAGCGATAGGACTGCACCAGTGGATGTTTCTTTAAATACTGCCAGATGCCTTTGCGCAGGGCACCGGTTCCCTTTCCGTGGATGATCGTGACACGGGAAATGTGTGCCAGAACTGCATCATCCAGATATTTGTCAATCTCAAAGCATGCTTCATCGACTGTTTTCCCCATGACGTTCAGTTCTGGAGAGAATGTCATAGATTTGCTGACGGATGTATGATCTCCGCCTGCATGTTTGCCGCTGTATTTTTGTTTTGTTCCATTTACTGATACGGTACTTTCCGGGATAATCAGCAGGTCGGAAATCGGCAACATAGAATTTAAAATACCCATCTGTACGCCTGCAATGCCTTTGTTGTCTGGCAGTTTTGTGATTGTACCGCGTGTTCCCATGCTGAGTACCTGCACGGTATCCCCGATATGGAAATCAGATGCTTTATGGTTTGAGGTCTGTTTCTTTGTCTCGGATGCACCGGATTTCTCGTAATCTTTGATTTTGCTTCGAAGCTTGCTGCGCTGTTCTTCCATCGTGCGCATGTCGGCCTTGTGTGGATTATTGCGCCATTTGTTGTAATCGCGGATTGTCTGATCCGCCACATCCTTGGCGTCATCGATTATGTCTCTGGCTTCTTCCCTTGCTTTTTTCAGAATCTCGGCTTTCTTCGTATCGAGATTTTCTTCCTTCTTCTGCAAGGATTCCTTCAGAGATTCAATTTCCTGTTTATATGCCTCGATTGCCTTTTCGTCCTCCTGCATGGATCGCTTGCTTGCTTCGAGATCCGCGAGCAGGGTTTCCATGTCGATCGCATCGCTGTCAATCTGATCCTTTGCGGAGTTGATGATATAATCTGGCAGACCAAGCTTGCTTGCGATGGCAAATGCGTTGGATTTACCCGGAATACCGATTGTCAGACGGTAGGTTGGACGCAGAGTTGCCACATCAAATTCGCACGATGCATTTTCTACTCCATCGGTGGAAAGGGCGTATGTTTTCAATTCGCTGTAATGTGTCGTCGCCATGCAGCGGGCACCCATACTTTTCAGATAATTTAAGATGGAAACTGCCAGTGCCGCACCCTCGACCGGATCGGTTCCGCCGCCCGGCTCATCGAATAGGCATAGTGTGTTCGGGGTTGCATGCTGCACGATATAGACAATGTTGCTCATGTGAGAGGAGAACGTTGACAGATTCTGTTCGATGCTCTGCTCGTCACCGATATCTGCGAAGATATCGTCGAAGACAGCCAGGCGGGATTCCTCCATCGCCGGGATGTGCAGACCTGCCTGCCCCATGAGAGAAAACAGTCCGAGTGTCTTTAGGGAAACCGTTTTACCACCGGTATTCGGACCTGTGATAATGAGCAGGTTGTATGTCTCACCAAGCCGGATATCGACTGGCACAACCGTGTGCTTCTCCAGCAATGGATGACGTCCCTGCCGGATATCAATGATACCGTCGGTGTTAAAGATCGGTCTTGTGCTGTTTGTTGCGCGGGCGAATTTCGCCTTTGCAAATATAAAATCCAGATCGGTCAGTAATTCCAGATCGTAGGCGATGTCAGAGACATAAGTAGCTGCCTGCGCACTCAGGCTCTCCAGTATTTTCTCGATTTCTAATAATTCCTCGTTCGCAAGCTCCTTGATCTGGTTGTTCAGATTGACGACTGCCATTGGTTCGATGAAAAGCGTGGAGCCGGTCGAGGACTGATCGTGAATCATACCCGGGAATTTCGAACGGTATTCCTGCTTGACCGGAATACAGTATCTGCCGTTTCGCATGGTAATCAGAGAATCCTGCAACTGGTCACGGTTTGCGTCACTTTTGATGATCTTATCTAACTGCTGGTGCAGCTTGTCGTTGGTGAGACGGATTTCCCGGCGGATGTTCTTCAAACCGGAGCTTGCATCGTCTGCGTATTCATTTTCTGATAAGATACAGCGGTTGATCTCGGATGCGATGTGCTCCAATGGCAACAGCATGTTAAAACGTTCGGTCAGGGAATCGAAGGTAGTCTGTGAAACAGGCTCCTGATTCCGGCTGGCGAGTGCTTCGGTCAGATCGGAACCGTCGCCGTACTGTTTGGCTGCTTTTGCAACCTGTAAGACGGCTGCGATGTCCAGAAGTTCCTTAGAAGTAAGGGTACCCTGTACCTCCAGCCGTTTGATGGATGCACCGATATCGCATAACCCGGAAAAGCTGATATTTCCATGACGGTTCAGACGGTTCAGTGCATCGTTTGTCTCTTCCTGTAATTTTCGGATCTGTTCGATGTCACGCTGGGGTTTCATGCGGTCCACCCGGCGTTTTGCCATAGGGGAGGTCGCATATTCTGTCACCATAGATAGTATTTTATTAAACTCTAGTATGCGTAAGCTTCGTTTGTTCATGGTTTATTCCTTTTATAAAAGTATGTTAGGCTTGATTAAATGCTTTCTTTGCATTGATATGAAGAACCAAGCCGATAATGGCACCGACAAATGCAACGATACCACCGATCAAAAGCAGATAGAAACCAGCACCATATTGAACCATAGAACCATAATCGGAAAGTTCGCTTTTTGCGCTCATAGTTTCATAAATTGCAAAAATTCCCTGAATCAGGGTCAGGATAATATTCAATGTATTTACCCGCAGCATAGACAATGCAATGATCACGATTGCAGTTATCAAAAAGATGACGCCATCTTCGCCGTCCTTAAATAACGACATTGATTCACTGTATCCAAAAAGGGAAACAGACAGGAACGGAAGAAAGACGGAGATCAGACAGAGCAGGCTTCCGCCCATCACTGCAAAATGTCCGGCATTGAATTTCCGCTTGTACTTAGCACCTGCTGGGGCATAGGCAGCAGAATTTGCATATGGCATCTGGTTGTAATTTGCCTGAGGCTGCTGGTATGGTTGCTGATTATAGTTTGCCTGAGGCTGCTGATACTGCGCCTGATTGAAGTTTGTCTCAGGCTGTTGATATTGCATTTGGTTGAAATCTGCCGGCTGGGATATAGCTGCTCCGCAGGTAGGACAGATCGTTGTGCCGTCTGTAAGTGTTGCTCCACATGTTGGACAATTCATAGAATCACGCTCCTTAAAAAATAGTATAAAATTAAGATAGCATATATTTAGAATACTTACAAGAAATCGACTTGACTTTAGTACATAAAATATACAACAACTGTGAGAACCGGAGTAAATGTTTCTCCCTTTTTGATCCCTGATAGAAATTCGTTTTTTGATTTAAGCAGGTGATTCTCCCGATTGTATTTCTGATTGCTGAATACTTCTGTTTTGCTTTGTGTTTTGTCAGTTTTTTCTTCACGTTCGGTTTTGCTGACAAAATCATCATCGAAGATAGTGTGTTCTTCCGTCGGGTCGAGCGGCGATAAATCCTGTGCGCGGATCATTGGCTTTCCATCGAAGAACAGCACGTTCATTGTGTCGGCAAAGACGAGGTTATCCTCGTAAAGTTCCTTTGCCATGTCGTCAAGTTATAATTAGAGATATTTTACCACATAAATCAAATACAACAAGCGATACATAATAAAATAATTGGGATTTTCGTGATATAAGAGCTATATCACAGATTATCAGATGAAATCCAATAAACAACGCATACAACAAGTGTATGTTTCAACAGTTGAATCATAGCATGTGTGGGAAGGATTTGTAAATGGGTAAATTTTAATTTACTTGCTGTGAAACTGCGTTTGCATATTAGGAATAATGCTGATTATGACCATATATTAACCAATTTTGCAATGATACGAGTTATTGGAAAATTATATGATATAATGAAGCATATTATTTTCAGTTGTAGCTATACCCCAATATTAGTTAGCAATATAGAAAGGAACAAGAGGGATGAGGAGAGGTAAGAGAATTGTTGCTGTATTTTTAAGTGTATGTTTTGCAATCAATATATCAATATCTGGACTGGACATACGTGCGGAAGAAATGACTGGTATTACAGCGACTGCAACGGATGCCGAAAATGAACAGCAAGATACTACATATCTGAATACGGATGATATAGAGCTTGAATCGCAGGATTCTGTTGGAGAAATGCTTGCGGAGGATCTTGAGTCTGTATATGCGGAGCAGGAAGAAAACTCCGGATATAACATATTTAACATTGATGTTAAAGATGGGACCGCAACGGTGGAATATGAAACACTGGAGAATGCAACATTAGTAGTATCAGCCTATGATGAGATCACAAATCAGATGGTTGCATCAGCAAGTAAGTCTGTGAATAAGGATGAGACAGCAGTAAATTTAGAACTTGGAAATCTTTCTCAATATTATATTTTGAAAGGTTTTATTGTTGATTCTGAGACATTGCAACCATTAACGAAGGAATTTAAATCTGAATTGTATACGCAGGGAATGCAGGAATTTCTTCAAAAGACAACCGATGATTTTTCTGAAGATAGGGTGTTAAATTTTGATGATGATAAGAGTAATAATTTTGCTGTTTATAATCAGAATACGATAGTGATTGAACAAGAGGCTACTAAGAATCAATTGATTTCGGCTGATGCAGAGAAGAATATATATGTGTTTGAAAATGTTGATACCAATATGTTGTCCTTACAAAAAGATGACGTGCTGTCTTATGAAAAAGAAGATGGCATGGTGCTGATTGTAAAAGTAAATACAATTGACGTGGAGGGAACAACTGTTACAATTTCAGGTCAAAATGCAGATACAGAAGATGTTTTTGATTATGTAAAGATTGATTCTGAAGCTGGTATGGAGAATGTGGCTATTGACAATTCAAACTTGGAAGATGGTGTGGAATATACTGGAATGATTGAGGATAGTGGGGATGTTCCAAAAACGTACTCTGAGAATGCGAACGATTCACAGACGGATGCACTTGTGGCGAATGAATCGGAAGTAGGGGCAAGCAATGGTGAAGGCAGTAATAAACTGTCCGCGGAATTTAAACTTGAGAATCCTAAGAACAAAGACGATGAGGGAATCTCGGCAAGCGTAAGTGGAAAGGTAAACATTGAGTTGAAAAACTCAACAAAACTTTATATTGCACAGGATCATCAGTATGTGGAGGTAAAGTTTGATTATTCATTAGGACTTAATATTTCCATAAAGATGGAAGTGGACGCTAAGATTCCGCTGGGGAAATTTAGTTTTGCACCTATACCAGGTTTAAAAATAGGTTTAACGCCAAATGTTGTTTTAAAGGTAAGTGGCAAGCTTTCATTGGAAGGAAAGTTAAAAGGGTGTATAGGAGTAAGAATTTCTGCGCAGGAAGGTGTTACAAATCTTACATCAAATCCAAAATGGAGTGGAAATATTAAGTTCGAAGCAACGCTCTTTATAGGAATTTCTTTAAAACCAGAGATAGACCTTATAAATGAGAAGATAGTGGAACTGAGTTTTGAAGGAGAAGTTGGAGCTGAAATAAAATCAACGCAAGAAGTGATAAACTCTTCAAAATCGGTAAGACACGAGTGTAAGAGCTGTTTGGATGGAGAGATTTCTGGAAAAGAAAGTGCAACTTTTAAAGCCAAGTTTTTGAATTTAAAAGGAGCAACATTTGCAAGAACATTTGAGATAAATCAGAAGTTGACAGATTTTTATTATTCGTTTGACTATGATGAATTTGCTTTTACGGAATGTCCGCATAAGACGTATGCAGTCACAGTATTGGTTTTGGATAAAGAAAAAAATCCAATCAAGGATGCGGTTATTTCGTGTAATTATATGAATTATCAGACGGATGAAAACGGAAAGGCAAAGTTCTATATTGCCGCGGGAACGTATACGATATCAGCAGCAAAACAGGGAGTTGGCAGTTATTCTAAAATCCTTCATGTATACGATGAGTCGAAGACAATAGAGATTCAAATTAAAGGAAATAATAGTGGTTCATCAGAAGAAAAAAAGGGAATAAAGATTGGTGCAAATACATTTCCGGATGAGAATTTCCGAGTGTATATTCTGGAAAATATTGATAAGGATGGGGATGGATATTTGTCGGAGTCGGAGATTGCGGAGACAACGAGCATTACTTGTAGGGCTAGATCGATTTCAAGTCTAAAGGGAATTGAATGCTTTGTGAATGTTCAATCAATAGACTGTAGTGTCAATAACCTAACCGAATTAGATGTAAGCAAAAATACAGCATTAAGTTCGCTTGATTGTACTCAGAATAATTTAACTCAACTTGATCTGGGTAAAAATGTTAAATTAAAGTATTTGCATTGTATGTTCAACAAGTTAACGCAATTAGATGTAAGCAAAAATACAGCATTATATGAGTTTGCCTGTGATGAAAATAACCTAACGCAATTAGATGTAAGCAAAAATACAGCATTATATGTGCTTGAATGTGGTAACAATAAGTTAACACAATTAGATGTAAGTAAAAATACAGCATTATGGGCTCTTGGCTGTAGTAACAATAGCTTAACGCAATTAGATGTAAGCAAAAATACAGTATTAGATGTGCTTGAATGTAATGATAATAAGTTAACGCGATTAGTAAGTAAGAATACAGCATTAAGTACGTTTAAATGTAGTAACAATAACCTAACCGAATTAGATGTAAGCAAAAATACAGCATTATATGAGTTTGACTGTAGCGGCAATAACTTAACACAATTAGATGTAAGCAAAAATACAGCATTATGTTGGCTATTCTGTGGTAACAATAACATAACTGAATTAGATGTAAGTAATAATAATCAATTATGCTATTTATCTTGTGACTATAATGTACAAGTAACGGGATGTCCTCAAAACATTATCTATCATAGTTCTTCGACATCTCTGAATCAACTAAACGAAGAATCACTGCCAATCGCTGATGACTTTTCTGATTTTGAGATGAAGGAAGTATATAAAACGGATAATCCAATATCTGCAAAAACTGTGCAACAGGTGACAAAAGCAGATGATACGCATGTGTCATATATCGGATTGTATCCAAACACGATCTACAATCTGTATGTATGTAAACAGGCTCCGGTATCGATTCCGTTTACAGAAGTATTTACGGAGCATAATCTACTGTATATCAATCAGTATGAATCAGATTCGGACGGAAATCTCAGTATTGATTATGTACCAATGCAGGAGGCTACCGGTGCGGTAGAAATATTAGTTGCGCAGAAGCGAATTAATATCACCGATAATGCCAGAGTTTGTATGGCGGATATCAAGTATGATGGAGAGACACATTCGCCATTGATTGAATATTATTTTTCTGATTCGTTGTTAAGCGAGGGGATAGATTATGAAATAGAGGGAGATTACGAAGCTAAAGAGCCAGGTACATACACAATTAGAATCCGAGGGATTGGTCAATACACTGGAACTTTAGAATTGCAGTACAAGATTATAGATACAACACCTGTTGTGACAAAACCAACTCCAGTGAAGGACTTAAAAGCAGTTCCTGTTTCAAAAAATGAGGTGAAATTAACTTGGACGGCAACAGAGAAAGATGTAAAGTATCTAATCTATGCAAAAAAACATGGCAAATATGAATATTGTGGTACAACATCTTCGACAAGCTATACGGATACAGATGCATTGTGTGATGACTTTGGTTATTATTGGGTATATCCGTGTAGAACGGATGAAAATGGAGAGGATATCATAGGCGATTGTCCACAATATGTATGTGCGAAAGGTGTTTATGAGGAAATTACGGAGGAAGAAACAGCAAATGTTACAATTTCTTACCGCACCCACGTCCAGTCCTTTGGATGGCAGAACCCAGTTACAAATGGTGTGATGAGTGGAACAACCGGAAAGGCAAAGCGCCTGGAAGGTATTGAGATTTCCGTCAGTGGCAATAAAAATCTGGGTATTCAATATGCTACACATTGTCAGACATATGGCTGGTTGCCTTGGTCTGCAAACGGAGAGATGAGTGGAACAACCGGAGAAGCAAAGCGTCTTGAGGCAATCGAGATACGACTTACTGGTGCAGATAAGGATAAGTATGATGTATATTATCGTGTACATGCACAGTCGTATGGCTGGCTTGGCTGGGCGAAGAACGGAGAACCATCCGGAACGGCAGGTTATGCAAAACGTCTGGAGGGAATTCAGATCGTAGTTGTAAAGAAGACGGAAGCTGCACCGGGACTTGATTATGCAGGCGTGAATGCATCCAAGGGCGTGCATGATTCCCGTGCGTATATTGCAAAGACAAACGGAACGATCACGATTCCGGGATCTGCGGATAGTACAAACATCATGTACAAGACACATGTCCAGAGCTTTGGCTGGCAAAACTGGGTATTGAATGGCACGATGAGTGGAACAAGCGGAAAAGCAAAACGGCTGGAGGGAATCAACATTAAGCTTTCGAATGCAGCGTATGCAGGTGGAATCCAGTACCGGACACATATCCAGACCTATGGATGGGAAAAGGAATGGAAAAAGGATGGTGTCATGAGTGGAACAAGCGGAAAGGCAAAACGCCTGGAAGCAATCCAGATCAAGCTTTACGGCGAGATGGCAAACCACTTTGATGTCTATTATCGTGTGCATGCGCAGTCTTACGGCTGGCTTGGCTG
>ERZ773136.2399-NODE-2399-length-15912-cov-28.659961_pt1 | contig 15912 bp, 15 predicted proteins | sample MGYA00580855_ERZ773136 | MGnify/ENA primary metagenome ERZ773136 (study PRJEB29015, sample SAMEA2737860) | human gut metagenome | biome: human gut; feature: human-associated habitat; material: faeces | place: China | collected 2012 ... | reverse complement strand
TTAAGTTTCAATTAGTAGCCTAATTAATATGTCCAATATTTTGGGTGCACATCAATTCTAATCTCTAGGCTTTTTCATTAAAATTATATAACTATTATAGATATCTAATATACACATATATACTTGCTACAATAATAGATAAAATCATGAGTGGAAAAGCTATTTTTAAATAGCTGATAAAGGATAATTTTTCACCATGAGCACTTGCCATACCTGCTACTACTACATTGGCACTCGCACCAATAAGTGTACCATTACCACCAAGACAAGCACCTAAAGACAATGCCCACCAAAGTGGTTCAAGATTAGTCATACCCATAGCACCCATTTCCTTAATCATAGGAATAAGTGTAGCTACAAAAGGAATGTTATCAATAAATGCTGAAGCAATAGCACTGAGCCATAAGATAAGCATTGTAGAAGCTGTAACATTTCCAGATGTTATTTTTATAGCTTCTGTTGCCATAGCCTTGATAACGCCAGTTTCTACTAAACCGCCAACTAAAATAAACAAACCAACAAAGAAGAAAATAGCAAGCCATTCCAAACGACTTAAGATATTTGCAATTCTTTTTTCACGTCTACTTACAGTGATCAACATCAATATAGAAGCACCTGCTAAAGCTACAGTTGCCGATTCTAAACCAAGTTGAGAATGGAACATAAATGTAATAATAGTTAAAAATAATACAATCAAACATTTTTTCAATAATAAAGTATCTTTTAACTCTTCTTTTTCATTCATAGCCATTACTTGTTCTTGTAATGCAGTTGTAGTATGCAATTTTTTATGATATATAGCAATTATTATAGCTATAGTGATAGCAAAAATAACTATACAAATATCACCTAAATTAGTCAAAAATGCCATAAAATCCATTTCGGGAACAGCACTACCGATCATAATATTTGGTGGGTCACCGATAAGTGTTGCTGTACCACCGATATTAGAAGACATAATCTGTGCAATCAAAAATGGCTGTACTGGTATTTTTAGCTGTGCTGTAATACTAAAAGTTACAGGTACTGTCAATAAAACAGTAGTTACATTGTCTAAAAAAGCAGAACAAACAGCTGTAAGTGCAGATAATGCTACTAATAATTTCACTGGGTTGGCTTTTACTTTTTTTGCTGCCCAAATAGCCAAATAATTAAACAATCCTGTTTCACTGGTAATATTGACCATAATCATCATACCAGTAAGCAAACCAATCGTATTAAAATCAATGTGATGGATTGCTTGGTCTTGTGATAATATGCCCATAATAATCATAACCATAGCACCTGTCAAAGCCACTATAGTACGATGTATTTTCTCAGAAATAATCAACATATAGGCAATGACAAATACAGCTATAGCTATATAAGCACTACTATCCATCAATAATCACTTTCTTTCCTAAAAGATATTTATAATTATTTAAAATCTACTTAAATAAATTTTAAATATTATACATACTAATAGCTAAATCACTTAAATATGATTTATAAAATTTCATCTTATTATTTTGTATATAAAATCTAGGTACACGACGAGAAATCATGCAAGTTATTTCATAATTTATAGTTCCCAATTTTTCAGCCAATTCATCAGCTAAAATACATTCATCACCTTGTTTACCAAAGAGAACTACTTCATCGCCTACTTGTACATTTTCAATATCTGTAACATCAACCATACACTGGTCCATGCAGATATTGCCTACTACTTTTGCTCGCTTACCATGTATCAATACTTCTGCTTTTCCAGATAATAATCTAGTATAGCCATCAGCATAACCTACAGGTATAGTGGCAATCACGCGAGTATCTTTGGCTATAAATTTATGACCATAACTTACACCTTCGCCAGCATGTATAGTTTTTACATGTGTTACTTCACATTTAAAACTCATAGCTGGTTTTAAGCCAGTATTGCTGATATCAACTTCATCTGATGGTGCCATGCCATATAATATCACTCCAGCACGTACCATATCATAATGATACTCTGGTAAATCAATGATAGTTGCACTATTAGCACAGTGATGTACATTGACCTTCACTCCAGCTTTTGCCACTTCATCACAAACCCATTTAAAACGTTTATATTGAGTATGTGTAAAAGTTTTATCTGCACAATCGGCTAAACAAAAATGAGTGAACATACCTTCTATTTTTACATTAGGTAATTTGCTTATTTTTACAATTTCTTCTACAACTTCTTTTGTTGGTTGATAGCCAATGCGTTGCATACCGCTATCTATAGCTATATGAAATACCACTTCACTTTGTTGTTTTACAGCTTCCTCAGAAAAAAGTCTTGCCTGTTCATAATCAAAGATACATACATCAATTCCATAAGCAATAGCTTCACTAGCTCTCACTGGATTTGTATAACCCAAGATAAAAATAGGAGCTATAATGCCTTGATGACGAAGTTCTAGCCCTTCATCTAAACGTGCTACAGCCAATCTATCAGCACCATTTTCCAATAAAGTTTTAGCTAAAGTTACAGAACCATGACCATAAGCATCTGCTTTGATTACAGCTGCCACTTCTTTTGATTTTGCCATCTTTCGTATAATTTGCATATTCTGTGCAATTACATCTAAATCAATTTCTGTCCACAATAATCTTATCATTTCGGACTCCACAATCTATTCGCTTCCATTCTTAATCATTCTAGTACATTTCAATTTACAAATACTATTTTTTAATTTGCTTCATAACGACGAATACGCAAATTCAAGCTATATTCTTCACAAACCTTTTTACAAGCATTGATTTCATCTTCGCCGATAATATCCACTATAGTTACTACTACATTTGGAATGTAATTTTTGCAATCCACTGCAAAATCAAGCATAGCTTTATAAGATTTTATGCCAAAACGACTGCGTGTAACTTCTAAATATTTTTCTGCATTTGATTCATTCAAACTTATAGAAATAGTATTTAATAAGCCTTTAAATAACATAGCTGTTTTTTTACCATATTCTAAATCGCTCAAACCATTTGTATTCATTCTAACTTTAAATTTAGGATATGTTTGATGGATAAAAGTCAATAATTTTACCAAGTCATCTAAACGCATAGTTGGCTCACCAAAACCACAGATGACGATATCTGCTACATTTTCCATAGGTGCATTCAAAAATGCTTGTTTAATCTCTTCTAAAGAAGGTTCGCCATCTTTTAACCATAACTTATGGTCATTCTTTAAATGACGCAAACAAAATGTGCAATTACAATTACATCTATTGGTAAAATTTACATACATATTGAATTTTTCTTTAGGAAATAATTTAACTTTTTCACTAAAATCAATATATCCATTATTATGTAATGTATATAATATCATTTAATCACCTTTTCCTTGTTACAATATAACATAAAAATTATAGCCTTTTAGCTTCTAAACTTCAATATAAAATCATATTTATAAGTAATAAATAAGCTTTAATTCTACCAACTACATTGTTTAGTAAAATTAAAGCTTATTTTTGTACGCTATTATTTTAAATCAGTTAAATATTCTTCAAAACATAGGCCATAATTCCATGGCACATTTAAAGAATTAGTATATGCCATTGCTTTTCCTACAAAATCAGCTGCTTTTTGCACTGCTTTCGGTAAAGCTTCTTCACGAACTAAACAAGCTGTCAAGATAGCCACAAAAGCATCTCCTGTACCTGAATGTTCTTCTGGTATGCGATTATTCTCTTGCATACATGGATTTTTACCTTGCTCATAAATATAATTATAAACTTTGTCAGCTGTTTCATTGACAAGACCTGTGATTACAATTTGCTTTACGCCTTTAGTAGCTATAGCTTGTGCCATTTTTAATAACTCAGCTTCAGTTGGCATTTTATCTGGATATTCTATATCCAATAATTGACAAACCTCCGTTAAATTCGGCGTTAAAACATCAGCCACATTCAATAATTGTCGCATCTTTAAACAAAGTTCTTCATTATAAGAAGAATACAATTTTCCGCCATCGCCCATCACTGGGTCAACGACAAACAAAGTATTTTCTTTTTTAAAGCGTCTTGCAAATTCTAATACAAGTTCAATCTGGTCTTTAGAACCTAAAAAACCTGTCAAAATACCATCAAATTCTAAATTCAAAGCTTGCCAATTATCCATATGAGCTTTCATATGACGAGTATAATCGTCCATATAATGTACAGGAAAACCAGTATGCGCTGCTAAAATTGCAGTAGGAAGCGGACAAGCTTGTATCTTTAAAGCTGAAATCAACGGCAATTGTACTGTTACAGAACAGCGACCAAAACCTGTTATATCATTTATTAAAGCAATTCTTTTTTGTTTATTCACTTACTCTAAAACAGCTCCTGTGCTAGCAGATGTTGTAAGTTTTGCATAACGGGAAAGATATCCTGTTTTTACTTTTGGTTCAGGTTTTACCCAATTAGCTTTACGTTTATCCATTTCTTCATCACTGATTAATACATTTAATTTACGATTTGGAATATCGATATCAATGATATCGCCATCTTCAAGATATGCGATTGGACCGCCAGCCATAGCTTCTGGAGATACGTGACCGATACAAGCACCACGAGTAGCACCAGAGAAACGACCATCTGTGATAAGAGCTACTTTTAAGCCCATACCTGCGATAACAGCAGTTGGATTGAGCATTTCACGCATACCAGGGCCACCTTTTGGACCTTCATAGCGGATTACTACTACATCGCCATCTTTGATTTTGCCACCAGTAATGGCTTCGATAGCTTCTTCTTCAGAATTAAAGCATTTTGCTGTACCTTTATAGCAAAGCATATCTTCTGTTACTGCACTAGCTTTTACTACTGCATAATCTGGAGCTAAATTACCTTGTAATATAGCGATACCACCTGTTGGACGGTATGGTGCTTCTACTGTTTTGATTACATCAGCACGCTGAATTTCGCTATTTTTTATTCTATCTTCAACAGTTCCTGTTACTGTGAGTGCATCTAAATGAATAAGACCTTTTTTGCTGAGTTCATGCATTACTGCACAAACACCGCCAGCTTCATTTAAATCTTGCATATGATGAGTACCAGCTGGACTTAATTTTGTGATATAAGGTGTTTTAGCACTGATTTCATCAAATAATGGAGCTGGAAGTTTAATACCTGCTTCATGTGCAATTGCTGTAAGATGAAGTACAGTATTAGAAGAACCACCAATACCCATATCTACAGTGATTGCATTTTCAAATGCTTTTTGAGTTAAAATATCACGAGGTTTAATATCTTTTGCAATTAAATCCATGATTACATGACCAGCTTGTTTGGCAAGTGAAATTCTAGCACCAGTATAAGCAGCTGGAATTGTACCATTGCCAGGAAGACCCATACCTAATACTTCTGTTAAAGTATTCATTGTATTAGCTGTAAATAATCCAGAACAAGAACCGCAACCTGGGCAAGCTTTTGCTTCTAAATCATACATTTCATCTTCTGTGATTTTGCCAGCTGTAAATTTACCAGCAGCTTCAAAAGTTGTACTTACGCTGACATCTTTACCTTGATAGCGACCAGCAAGCATAGGACCACCACTTACTACTACGCAAGGGATATTCAAACGAGCAGCAGCCATGAGCATACCAGGAACGATTTTATCGCAGTTTGGAATGAGTACCAAACCATCAAAAGCATGAGCTGTTGCTACAGCTTCGATAGAATCAGCAATTAATTCACGGCTAGCCAAGGAGAATTTCATACCAGGGTGTCCCATAGCAATACCATCGCAAACACCAATAGCTGGGAATTCAATAGGTGTACCGCCAGCAGCAGCTACGCCGAGTTTTGCTGCATCAGCAATTGTACGTAAATGAATATGACCTGGAATTATTTCATTAAAAGCATTTACAATACCAACTAATGGTTTTTTCAAATCTTCTGGGCCATATCCCATAGCATTAAATAAAGCACGATGTGCTGAACGAGTTGCACCTTTTTTTACTAAATCACTTCTCATGAACAAACCACCTTTTCTATCTACATATAATGTATAAACAATAAATTTATTATACTAACATATTAATCATATATACAAATAAATTTCTTTTAATCCATGCGATTAACTGCACTGATTAAAGCTTTTATGGAAGCAGTGATGATATCTGTATCCATACCAGCACCCCAGTATGTTTTACCATTTTCTGCTGTAATACCTACATATGCCATAGCTCTTGAAGTAGCACCGATTTCCATAGCATGTTCACTATAAATCAAATTATCATATTTGATACCAAATTCTTTTTGTATAGCATTACTTGCAGCATCAAAGCGACCATTACCTTGTGTTTCTACTACAACTTCATGACCATGTTTCATCAAATGTACATTACCTTTAAATGTGCCATCTGCTTGTTTATTCAAGACAAAATCAATCAATTTATATGGTTCTTCAACATTTACATAATTATCTTGGAAAATCTGATAAATTTCTTCTGGCATAAGTTCTTTATGTTTATGGTCAGATACACCTTTTACGCAATAACCGAAGTCTTCACGCATTTTCTTAGGCATGTTAAGACCATATTTTTGTTCCATAACATAAGCTACGCCACCCTTACCAGATTGGCTATTGATGCGAATAACATCTGCATCATATTGACGACCAACATCTTGTGGGTCAATTAAAAGATATGGAACAGTCCAATGTGGTTCATCATTTTCTTCACGCCATTTCATACCTTTAGCGATAGCATCTTGGTGAGAACCAGAGAATGCTGCAAATACGAGTTTACCAGCATATGGTTGACGTTCATATACATGTATACGAGTTACGCGTTCATACATTTCAATGATTTCTGGCATATTGGAAAAATCAAGTTTAGGGTCAACGCCTAAGGCAAACATATTCATAGCGATAGTGATAATATCGGCATTACCTGTACGTTCACCATTACCAAAGAGAGTACCTTCAATACGGTCAGCACCAGCGAGTAAGCCCATTTCAGAATCTGCAACGCCTGTGCCACGGTCATTATGTGGGTGAAGTGATAATACTACATTTTCACGATATTTGAGATTTTGAGAAATATATGCTATCTGACTTGCATATACATGAGGCATGGACATCTGCACTGTTGCAGGTAAATTAATGATAGCTTTTCGATCGCTTGTTGGTTGCCATACATCTAAAACAGCATTACATACTTCTAAAGCAAATTCTGGTTCTGTTCCTGTGAAACTTTCTGGAGAATATTCAAAACGATAATTTGCTCCTGCTTGTTCAGTTAAATCTTTAAGTAATTTTGCACCATCAATAGCGATTTGTTTGATTTCTTCTTTAGATTTTCTAAATACTTGTTGGCGTTGTGCTACAGAAGTGGAATTATACACATGAACTATAGCATTTTTTACACCTTTTAAAGCTTCAAAAGTTCTTTTGATGATATGTTCACGAGCTTGAGTCAATACCTGTACTGTTACATCATCAGGAATTAAATCTTGTTCTACCAATGTACGCAAAAATTCAAATTCAGTTTCAGAAGCTGCTGGGAAACCTACTTCAATTTCTTTAAATCCGATTTCTACAAGGCGTTTATAAAATTCGATTTTTTCCTCTAAGCTCATAGGAATAATCAAAGATTGATTACCATCACGAAGGTCTACGCTACACCATGTTGGAGCTTTGTCCACATATTCTTTTTGAGTCCAACTCATGTCTACTGTTGGTGGCATAAAATAACCTTTAGTATATTTATTAACATTCATCATTATGTATTCCTCCAATAACAATTTATAAAAAAAGCTTTCATCTCTAAAACTAGAGACGAAAGCTGTACTTACGCGTTACCACTCTTATTCATGTAAAAATATCTACATGCACTCATTTTTAAACTCAATATAACGGTCGAGTACCGACTTAACCTAATTATCTATAATCTAAGATGTTCAGCCAGCTATTCCAAGGCGAGTTCAAAAAATCTTCCTTACTGTTTTGCACCAATCAACAGCTCTCTGTAAAAGAAAATAATTTTACTATTCCTTTTCTTCATATTTTTATATTTATAATTGTTTAATATTGCTGTTTAATACCTTATCATATAGCATAATTTTTTGCAAGTGTTTTGTATACAAATTTACATTTCATTTTAAAGAATTGACATCTTTATAGAAATCTTTTACTGCTCTATTAAACATATCATAGGCTTTTTTCTCATCTTCTCTTTTATCAATTCTTTCAAATATTGTCTTGCCGTCTTTATCAGTTAAGACAAATTTAGCGGAAAAATACTGAGTATAATAATAATAACCTGGTTTTGTTACTGTTACAGGAATTGTCACTGAAGAAGTCTTCCCATCTTTGCCTGTATGCGTAATAGTTTGGTTTTCTGTAACAGTTTGTTCATCTACCCAATATTTCTTAGTTCCCCATGTCAACATCTTCACAGATAAAACAGCATCTGCTATATCTTTATTATTTACAATTCTATATTTTTTTATATATTTTTCATTTTCGTCCAAAGATTGACGTACTTTCAAAGCTTCTAAATCAGAAAAAGAGACACTTTCGTCTTTTTCTACATCATCTTCAACGTAAATTTTTTGTACCTTACTTAAATCATAATTGTCTGCTTTCCATTCAGCTTTTTCAGCACTTGCCACTACTGCTGATAATAAAATACATAACATAATCAAAACTGAACTCAAATACTTTTTCATTATTCCATCTCCTTTATAGAAATTTATTTTATTGATAGGTAAATTTTATCATAATTATTATTAAAATCAAATATTAATATCAATGAAAATAAAACCTTTTTATACTTTTAGCAAAAACAAATTTCCTATACTAAAAATCAAAAGTCCGTTTTTACTTTCCTAGAAAAAGAAAAAATCTCCCTAGTAATATACTTTTACCCAAAATTTTACCGTTTTTCTCGCTAAAATATTACTCTTGACAAAATTTTTCCACTTGTAATATCATATCTTTTAATGACATTGTTAATTTGTTAACTTAAAATAAACGATATTGGAGTGATTTTCATGGGTATGACTATGACCGAAAAAATTTTGGCTAAACATGCTGGAATTGATGTGGTAAAACCTGGACAGCTCATCAATTGCAAACTTGATATGGTACTTGCAAATGATGTAACTGCTCCACCTGCGATTAAAGAATTTGAAAAAATTGGCAAACCTGTTTTTGATAATACAAAAATAGCTCTTGTGCCTGACCATTTTACACCAAATAAAGATATCAAATCCGCTGGACTTGCTAAAATTGTTCGTGATTTTGCACATAAACATAATATTGTAAACTACTTTGAAATTGGTCGTGTAGGTATTGAACATGTAATTTTACCAGAAAAAGGTATTGTAGCTCCTGGTATGGTAACTATTGGTGCAGATTCTCATACTTGTACATATGGTGCCTTAGGTGGATTTTCCACAGGTGTTGGTTCTACAGATTTAGGCGTTGCCCTTGCTACTGGTGAAGCATGGTTCAAAGTTCCTGAAACTATCAAAGTCAATATCACTGGTAAAAAACCTAAATATATCTGTGGTAAAGATGTTATGCTCACTTTAATCGGCATGATCGGTGTAGACGGAGCTTTATATAAAGCATTAGAATTTGCTGGCGAAGGTGTCAAAGAACTCAACATGACTGACCGTTTAACAATTGCCAATATGGCTATCGAAGCTGGCGCTAAAAATGGTATCTTCCCTGTAGATGATGAAACTCTCAATTATATTAAAGACCGTGTAACTAAACCATATGAAATCGTTGAAGCAGACAGTGATGCTACTTATTGTCAAACTGTAGAAATCAATCTCTCTGAATTAAAACCTGTAGTAGCATTCCCTCATCTTCCTGAAAATACTCATACTGTTGAATCCATCAAAGAACCTATCACTATTGATCAGGTAGTTATCGGCTCTTGTACTAATGGACGTTTAGAAGATTTAGCAATTGCTGCTTCTATCTTAAAAGGTCATAAAGTACATCCTAATGTTCGTTGTATCATCATTCCTGGTAGCCAACAAGTATATCTTGATGCTATTCATAATGGTTATGTAGATACATTTATTGAAGCTGGTGCTGCTGTAAGTACACCAACTTGTGGACCTTGTCTTGGTGCTCATATGGGTATTATGACTGCTGGTGAACGTTGCGTTTCTACTACAAATCGTAACTTCCGTGGTCGTATGGGACATGTAGATAGTGAAGTATATCTCGCTAGCCCTTATGTAGCTGCAGCTAGTGCAATTCTTGGAAAAATCGCAACTCCTGAGGAGGTAGAATAATATGGCTGAAAAATTAGAAGGAAAAGTTTGGCGCTATGGCGACAATATTGATACAGATGTAATTATCCCTGCTCGTTATTTAAATTCTTTTGACCCAAAAGAATTAGCTAGTCATTGTATGGTAGACATCGACGAAACTTTTGCTCAAAATGTAGTAGAAGGTGATATCATGGTCGGCGGTAAAAACTTCGGCTGTGGTTCTTCTCGTGAACATGCTCCAATCGCCATCAAAGCTTCTGGTGTCCCTGTTGTAATCGCTAGCAGTTTTGCTCGTATTTTCTATCGCAATGCTATCAATACTGGTTTACCATTACTTGAAATTGGTGATGATGTAGAAAAAATCCATGCTAATGATAAATTACGCGTTGATTTATCCACTGGTACTATTGAAAATCTCACAACTGGTGATACATTCCATGCTGTGCCACTTCCTGGATTTATCCAAGATATTGCCAAAGCTGGCGGACTCATCAACTACATTAAACAGAAGGGTTAAGATTATTTATGAGTAAAAAAATTGTAGTCATTCCTGGCGATGGTATCGGTCAAGAAATAACTGATAGTGCTGTTGCCGTTTTAAAGAAAATTTCTGATAAATATAATTTAAATCTTGAATTTGAAAGTTATCCTGCTGGTGGTACTGCTTATGATTTATGTGGCACCCCACTTCCACAAACAACACTTGAAGCAGCACAAAATGCTGATGCTGTACTTTTCGGTGCTGTTGGTGGTCCAAAATGGGATAATGTAGAACCTACACTTCGCCCTGAAAAAGCAGTTTTAGGGCTTAGAAAAGGACTCGGATTATATGCTAATCTTCGTCCTATCAAAGTAGCAGATGCTCTTGTTGAATATTCTCCACTCAAAGAAGAAATCGTAAAAGGTACTGATGTATTAATCGTACGTGAATTAATCGGTGGTATCTATTTTGGCGATAAATGTGAAAGTGAAATCTATGAAGGCAATGAACGTGCTTGGGATTTAGAAAATTATTCCGTTCCTGAAGTCAATCGCATTGTAGAATTCGCTATGCAAGCTGCTAAAAAACGTAAAAATAAAGTGACTTCCGTAGATAAATCCAACGTTTTAGCAACTTCTAGATTATGGCGTAGAACAACTGCTAAAGTAGCGGAAAAATATCCTGAAATCACTTTAGAAAATCTCTATGTAGATAACTGTGCTATGCAACTTGCCATCAACCCAAGCCAATTTGATGTCATTGTAACAGGCAATCTCTTTGGCGATATTTTAAGTGATGAAGCTGCAGTTTTAAGTGGTTCTATAGGTATGCTTCCATCTGCTAGTATCGGTAAATCCACTAGCCTTTATGAACCAATTCATGGCTCTGCTCCTGATATTGCGGGCAAAGGTATTGCTAATCCATTAGCTACTATACTTTCTGCTGCTATGCTTCTTCGTTATTCTCTTGATGAACAAGAAGCTGCTACTTGCATTGAACAAGCTGTAGATAAAGCTTTAGCTAAAGGATATCGCACACCTGATTTATATAAAGAAGGCTTCATCAAAGCAGATACAAAAACTATGACTGAAGCTGTATTAAACAATATTTAATATATATTTTATCTATAGACTTATTAAAAAATTTTATTGACAATTAACTTATCTTTTAATATAATTCTTGTGTTAGGACTTATATACATTCTTTACTCACCCCCTAGTGCATAACTAGGGGGTTTTTCTTTATACTTTTTTATAAAATTTACTCATTCGCGAATAGCTAATTGAGGATATCTTCGATAATTAAGTGGAGTATCTTTATATACTTTTTTAAACTGATGACAAAATGCTGATGCATCATTAAACCCACAATTATAAGCTATATCAGCTATAGACATATTTCCACCTTCTAATTTATTCATAGCTGTCTTCAAGCGGAAATTTAAAAGATATTTTTGTGGCGACATATTATATTCTTCTTTAAATAAACGATATAAATACGTTCTATCTATTCCTAAATATTCTGCTATATCGGTAACACTGATATTTTTACTGTAATTTTCATATATATAATCAATAGCTCTCTCTACATGAATAGATTTTGCTTGCTGTTTTTTCATTTGAATTTTCATATGTCCAAAAATATTATATAAACGACTAAGCAACATATATTCATTATTTTTATACTTAGAAAAATAAAATATAAAATTCAACATAGCATCTCTGACTTCACCATTACTCTTATCAAAAAATAATAGATTTACCTTGTCAAAACCGCTATTATTTAACATATTTTCTACATCATAGCCATCGATACAAATCCAACAATATTCCCATGGATCATCTTTATCTGCTTGATAAACACATGTTATTCCTGGACGAATAAGAAACATAGTATCTTTTTCTATTACATAACAAGTATCATTCATCCAAAGTCTTCCTTTGCCTCTCGTTACATAATGAACTAAGTAATGCTGTCGTATTGCTGGCCCAAATGTATGCATAGGACAACAAATTTCCCAGCCTCCATAATATAAATTTAATGCTTTACTTAAATAAACAGGTGTATTAAATTCACTATAAATTTTTCTTATTTCCATAAAAAATCCCACCCAAATAAAATTTATACCATTCTTGCTCTATTTTTATTATATATACTCTTTTTCAAAACACAATATAAAATTTAAATTTTAACTTAGAATTATGGAACTGATACCATATAAATGGGACCAATTCCATATTTAAGGGAGTGTACATACATGAAAAATCTTATTCTAACAAGTCCTATTCCTGAAAAATTAATTGCCTTGGACAAAGTAGAGATATGTTTAATGATATCATCACTGGTGCTATAGTAGCTCAAGGTGAAGCAGCTATCGCTGTTGCTTTACGCACTCAAAATAAAAAAAACGTGCAATGTATATTTCTTCAATTATTCCTGCATTTTTAGGTATTACTGAACCTGTTATTTTTGGTATCAATCTTCGTTTTGTTAAACCTTTTATCTGCGGATTAATCGGTGGTGCTTGTGCTGGTGCTACAGCTAGTATCATGCAATTAGCCGGAACAGGTATGGGTATTACTGTTATCCCTGGTATGCTTTTATATATGGATAGATTACCAGCTTATTTACTCGTCAATTTTATTGGTTTAGCTGTCGCTTTTGCTCTAACTATGGTATGCTTTAAACCAGAAGAATAATTATTGCAAAGGATGACTTTATCATGACTCAAAAACTCACTATACAAGATATTGCTAATCTAGCTGGAGTAGCTAAAAGTACAGTTTCTCGCTATCTAAATAATGGTTACGTAAGCAAGGAAAAAGCTATGTTAATTGATAAAGTCATACGTGAAACAGGTTATAAATCCAATTTTTTTGCCAAACGTTTAAAAACTAAACAAAGTAAATTAATCGGCATTGTCATGCCTCGTTTAGACTCTTTTTCTGCTGGCAAATTATTGACAGGTTTTAATATAATTTTACAACAAATGGGATATCAAGCTTTGATTTTAATCAGTGAATTAAATTCGCAAAAAGAACTAGATAATATCTCCCAATTAATTCAACAAGGTGTAGATGGAATTATCGTTGACTCTATCAATATCAATGACAATCATCTAAAATTAATTAATCAAGCTAATATCCCCATTATTTTTACAGGGCAAAGCCACGATAAAGTAAATTTTATCAAAGTAGATGATATCAATGCAGGCAAATTGATGGGTGAATATATCGCCTCTTTAAATCATCAACAAGTGGTATTTTTAGGAGTATCCCCTCAAGATAACGCTGTAGGCGTAGACCGCTATGAAGGATTTAAACAAGGTTTCCTTGCTAATAATCCGCAAGGTAAAATATCTTTTGTCCAAACTGATTGTAGTCTTGAACAAGCCTATAATTCAGGCGATACTGTAGTATCTTTTGAACCTAGTGCAGTCGTCTGTGCTACAGATAATATCGCTTTAGGATTATTGCGTTATTTTCATGAAAAGAAAATCCATGTTCCCCAAGATATTTCACTTGCTGGCTTTGGTGGTTATCCTGTAGGCAGTATATCTTATCCATCATTGACTAGCCTAGCCTTTGATTATAAACATCTAGGCATAAAAACAGCAGAAAAATTATTATCTATGCTTCAAAATCAACCTGTAACTTCTGAATATGACCACAATATGAATTTAATCATACGTGAAAGCACACGCTTAGCAAAAATATAAAATAATATTTAATGAAGGAGGACTTTCATTTATGCAATGGCATAACAAATTTCATTTGGAAATGCCTAAGGGCTTAGTTAATGACCCTAATGGTCTTTGTTATCATCAAGATAAATATCAAATATTTTTCCAATGGAATCCTTTTGGCTGTGAACATAAACATTGGACCTATACACAAACTACAGATTTTATAAATTATACTAAACCTCAAATAGCTTTAGCTCCTGTTGATAAATTTGACAAAGACGGCTGTTATTCAGGCTCTGCACGTAGTAAAAATAATAAATTAGAAATCATTTACACAGCTAATTTAAAAGATGAACAAAATATACGCTATCCTCGTCAAGTTTTAGTTAAACAAGATGATGATGGTAAATTCATCAAAGAAAAAATCATTATTGATACCGTACCTAAAGGATATACTACACATTTTCGCGACCCTTATATATTTACCAAAAATAATCACAGTTTCATTATTTTAGGCGCTCAACGTGAAAATTTAACAGGTTGCGCTTTAATCTATGAAGAAATTGATGAAAATTGGATTTTTAGGGGTGAATTAAAAACTCAACTAACTGATTTCGGTTATATGTGGGAATGTCCTAATTTATTTACTATAGACGACAAAGATATTTTAGTATTCTGCCCTCAAGGTTTAAAAGCTCAAAAATATCAATATCAAAATCTTTATCAAGCAGGCTATCTAATAGGTCAATTTAATCCTGATACACTAGAATTTACTCATGGCGAATTTCATGAGTTTGATATGGGATTTGATTTTTACGCACCACAAGTTTTAGTTCATGAAAATCGCCATATTTTAATTGGTTGGGTGGGTATGCCAGATAAATTACAAGATTATCCAACTATAAATGATGGCTGGGTTCATTCTTTAACTTTACCACGTGAATTGATTTTAAAAAATGATAAATTATACCAACGTCCTATAAGCGAATTAAATAAATTAAATCAAAATACTACAACAAAAATAAATACAGATAAAATCTCTTTATCTGCAAATAAAAAACTAGAAATATCTATCCCCCTTAAAGATATTTCTAGCTGGCAAGGCAAATTAAAATTCAATGATGAATATATTTTATTAACTTATGATAAAAATACTTCTGTTTTTACTATAGACCGCAATCAATTAAAATTAGGCGGAAAAGGCATTCGTCAATTTCTAGTAAAAGCTCAAGATGAATTAAATCTGTCCGTCTATATAGACAATAGTATTATAGAACTATATCTACAAGATGGAGAATATTATGCTACATTTTGTTATTATCCAACAAATGATAATCCAATTTTCGATTTAATCCAAAATACTAATAATTGCACTACACTCACAGATTTAAACTCTATTTCTTACTTATAGCCAAAAAGTAGTCAATCTAAAAATATATTAAATTTCCCCTTTCCGTTTAATATATTTTAGTTGACTACTTTTTCTTTTTATCTACATAATT
>ERZ773136.2397-NODE-2397-length-15916-cov-4.990984_pt1 | contig 15916 bp, 10 predicted proteins | sample MGYA00580855_ERZ773136 | MGnify/ENA primary metagenome ERZ773136 (study PRJEB29015, sample SAMEA2737860) | human gut metagenome | biome: human gut; feature: human-associated habitat; material: faeces | place: China | collected 2012 ... | reverse complement strand
TCATGCAAATGCTCCTATATAGTAGTTTACTTCAAATAATACCATATAGGAGCTTTGTTGTCAAGAGGCTGTATGTCTAAAACATCCGGCGAGTTTTTCATAGCCTGCGCTTTTTGTGTTCTTTCCGCCCGAAAGCATTGACGCACCGCGCCGAATCCTGTATCATGAAGCTGTTCATTCGGCTGTTTCTGCCCGTTTGGGCATTGTGCATATTATGAAAGGAGTCCTTTCCTCATGGCGATGAATCTGACCCAGAAAATCCTGTCCGCGCACCTGCTCAGCGGTGAACTGATTCCCGGCTCGGAAATCTCCATCCGCATTGACCAGACGCTGACGCAGGATTCCACCGGTACGATGGCGTACCTGCAGTTCGAGGCGATGGGCGTTAAGCGTGTCAAGACAAAGAAGTCCGTGGCGTACATTGACCATAACACGCTGCAAACTGGCTTTGAAAACGCGGATGACCACTATTACATCCAAACGGTGACGAAAAAGCATGGCATTTACTGCTCCAAGCCCGGCAACGGCATCTGCCATCAGGTACAGCTGGAGCGCTTCGGCGTGCCGGGCTACACGCTGCTCGGCTCGGACAGCCATACGCCCACGGGCGGCGGCATCGGGATGCTTGCCATCGGCGCGGGCGGACTGGATGTTGCGGTCGCGATGGGCGGCGGCGCGTATTATCTGGCGTGCCCGCGTGTCGTCGGCGTGCGCCTGCATGGCAAGCTGTCCTACGGCGTTGCGGCGAAGGACATTATTCTGGAAGTCCTGCGCCGGCTGACCGTCAAGGGCGGCGTCGGCAAGGTGATGGAGTACATCGGCGACGGCGTGAAAACGTTGAGTGTCCCGGAGCGCGCGACGATTACGAACATGGGCGCGGAACTCGGCGCGACGACCTCCATCTTCCCGTCGGATGAAGTGACCCATGCGTTCCTCAAAGCGCAGCAGCGCGAGCAGGACTTCGTGCCGCTGTCCGCAGACCCGGATGCGGCGTATGACGAAATCCTCGACATTGATTTGACCGCGCTTGAGCCGCTCGTCGCGAAGCCCCATATGCCTGACATCGTGGAAACCGTCAAGCAGTGCGGCCCAATTAAGGTCGATCAGGTGTTTATCGGTTCCTGCACCAACTCCTCCTATACGGATATGATGCGCGTTGCCCGCATTTTGAAGGGCAAGACTGTGCATCCGGACGTAAGCCTGGTCATCGGCCCCGGATCGAAGCAGGTGCTGACGATGCTGGCGCGCAACGGCGCTTTGGCGGACATGATTGCGGCGGGCGCGCGCATTCTGGAATCCGCTTGCGGGCCGTGCATCGGCATGGGACAGTCGCCGCGCACGAACGCCGTCTCCGTTCGCACGAACAACCGCAATTTCTACGGCCGCAGCGGAACAAAGTCCGCCGGTATTTACCTGGTCTCCTGCGAGACGGCGGCTGTCACGGCGCTGACTGGCGTGCTGACGGATCCGCGCTGCCTTGACATTGACCTCGACATCCCGATGCCGGAGACGTACACCGTCAACGACAATCTGGTCATCCCCCCGGTCGCGCCGGGCGAAGAGGACACGGTGGAGGTCGTCCGCGGCCCGAACATTCAGCCCTTCCCGCTGGGCAAGCCGCTGGCGGATGCCATTTCCGGCAAGGTGCTGCTGAAGATGGAGGACAACATCACCACCGACCACATTGCACCGTCGGACGCGAAGCTCCTGCCGTTCCGCTCGAATGTGCCGTACTTGTCGGACTTCTGCCTGACGCCCGTGGACGCGACGTTCCCGGCGCGCGCGAAGAAGGAAGGCGGCGGCATCTTCGTCGCGGGCATGAACTACGGGCAGGGCTCCAGCCGCGAACACGCCGCGCTTGTCCCGCTGTATCTGGGTATCCGCGCTGTCGTCGCGAAGTCGTTCGCCCGTATTCATCAGGCGAACCTTATCAACAACGGCATTCTTCCGCTGACGTTCCAGAATGAGGCGGATTATGACCGCATCGCGCAGGGCGACACGCTGAGTCTGCCGAACGTCCGCGAGACGGTGGAAAGCGGCAGCGACACGTTCGTGCTGCATAACGACACGAAGGACGAGGATTACATTGTGCTGATGCCGCTGACCGCGCGCCAGCAGGGCTGCATCCTCTATGGCGGACTGCTGAATTATACAAGAGAGAGCGCAAAGGCGGAATAAGATAGTTTGTCCCCCGGAAGTATGGGCTTCCGGGGGATTTTTTCGTGGGGAGTAGTTAAGTTATAGGTATTTCTTGAAAACTTTCTTGAATTTCAGCGACATTTCCATCATCCAGTCAAACTGTGCATTCCACGCGCTGCGATTGTCAAAATCGACCTGTCGTGTCAGCATAATGCGGCTTGCTTTCTTTTCTGGAAGTTCCCGCCAGTCAAGCGTAACGCCCAATTCCTGCTCAATGGCATTCTGTTTTTCAAATAACTGATGATAAAGATCCTTGTCGCCGCGAATATACAGTTCAACAACAAGCAGATTTTCTGTTTTAACCGCGCGTAAGCAAATATCATAAACAGATGAGCCAATGCTCAGGTTCATCCACATTTTGTTTGATGCTTTTCGCTTGCCAAATTGCCTTGCGAACTGCGCGTTTGCATACGCATAGTCATTGAATGCTGTCCAGTAGTCCAAGCGGAACTGCTGGCTTTCTGTCTGCTGCTGATTCTTTTTAACGCTCTTAATCCAGTCATTCGGCTTCTCAATCACGCTGAACTTCACCGCAGGATTGGAGCTGCCGACTTTATACAGGTGGATTTCGCACAGGAAAAAGCCAATGTCGTCATCCGTGTGGTTATTCAGCCACTCAATCGCCGCGCGGTGTTCCTCGCGTGCGTGCTTTACCACCCAGATAATCGTCTGCGCATCTTTTCCGGCGGCGTAAGTGATGAGTTTGCCCAGATGGTCGTGGTTGGTATCCTCCAGCTGGTTTTCGATGATAACCTTCTGCCCCGTTGCAATATCGGTCGCGATAATATCCACGCTGAAATCGCCCACAGCAGATTCTGTTCCGTCGACTGCAATTTCCATGCCGATTTCATTGCCCAGAATCGCGATGTTCTCATCCTTTGCCAGCCACGGCGTAAAATCCAGTGCTTCATGCGGCCAAACCTTCCGCAAATCCTGCACTTCGGTCAGAACTTCAAGCTGCTCCATAGGGCATACCTCCTTTTGTGTGCGGCATATAGCGGGCGCTTATCTTATGATAGCAGATAGGCAGGGAAACGTCAATCGCAAGTATGTTTTTTTCGCAGCAAAACAGCCGGGGACTGCCTTACCAGCACCCCCCGGCTTTCGTAATCCCAATGAACCCTTACTTAACTTCCAGCAGGTTCTTGCATTCCGCGAACGCGCGGCGGCCAATGATTTCAATCGTCGCGGGCAGGGTTACGCTCTTGAGCTTCGTGTTGCCCTCAAACGCCTGCGCGCCGATTTCCACCACCGGCAGACCCGCCACCGTGTTCGGAACGGTCAGCGTCGATGCCGTGCCGTTGTACTTGACGACCACAATGCCCGTTGAGTCGTCACGAACCGCGAACACGAAGTCGCCTGTCACGGTGAATGCCTTGTTGACAGATTCGAGCTCCGTATTGCCGGACAGTGCCTTAATCGTGATGGTGTAGTCGCCCGGCTGCAGCAGCTTCAGACCCGGCACCGTGTAGTTCAGCGCCGCCGTTTCGCCCAGCAGCGCAGCCGTGCCATCCGGCGTGGTCAGCAGCAGCTGATACTTCGTTGCGCCGCCAGCAGCCGTCCACGTCACCGTCAGGTCGTCGCCCTGCTTCGCGGCAGGAACGGTCACGGTCAGCGGATCGTCGGTCACATACAGCGTCAGGGACTGCGCCGGGGAAAGTTCGCCAGCGGTCGTTCCGTAGTAGGGCTTGAACTGAATCGTGCGGACACCGTTGCCGCTGCCCAGCGAAGCGAAGGCGCGCTCGATAACCGTCACATCGCCAGTCGTCGGATAGCTGGTATTTGCCTTGCCGTCCACATACAGGACGACCTTCGTCGCGTTCTTGGTGTTGACCGTGAACGTCACCGGCACATTCAGCTTCACGCGGCTGGGATTCATGGTGAAGTTGACGACTTCCGGCTTGTTGACCACGGTCGTCGTCAGTGTAATCGTGTACGCCTTAAACTTTTCGCCCGCCGTCGTGCCGTTGTAAGGCTGGAACTGAATCGTACGGACGCCGCCATTATTCCCCAGCGACGAGAACGACATCGTGAACTCGTACTTCGACATGCTGGTCGTTACGTCCTCAAAGCGGCGGTTCACCTGCCCGTCGACATACATCAGCAGCTTCGTCGCGTTGTCCAGATAAACAGTGAATTTAATCTGCTCGCCCAGCACCGCGATCGTCTTGTCAATCTTGACATTCGCAATCACGGGGGCAGCAGACGAACCGCTCATCAGGGAAATGGTGGTTGCGGTGGTCTTGTCGCCGCCGACTGCGCCGTTGTAGGCTTGGAACGCAATGGTACGCTTGCCCCCGTTGTTCCCCAGCGAAGAGAACGCCATGGTGAAGGTGTATTCCGTCATATCAGGGGTGATGTTCTCGAAGCGGCGGTTGACACTGCCGTCGATGTACATCAGCACCTTCGTGGCGTTCTTGATGCGCAGGGTGAAGGTGATATTTTCGCCCAGCGTCGCGTTCGGATTGCTGATTTTCAGCAGCTCAACCCGCGGCTTGTTCGCCACGCTGATGGTAATCGTCTTGGTGTCGGACATAGCGCCGGGCGTGTTGCCATTGTAGGGCTGGAACGCCACCGTGCGCACGCCGCCGTTTGAACCGAGCGTCGAGAAGGACATCTGGAACGTCGTTGCGCCGTCCTTCACGTCGTAGATGTAGCGGTTCAGCTTGCCATCAATGTAGACACGCATCTTCGTCGTGTTCTTGGTGTTGATGGTGAAGGTGATGGTTTCGTTCAAATCAACCGTAGATTTGTTCAAACTCCAGCTGGTCACGGTCGGCTTGTTCGGGCTTTCGTTTGCGACAGTCACAACACGTTCGGAGGTCTTTTCGCCCGCCGTCGTGCCGTTATAGGCTTGGAACGCAATGGCGCGCTTGCCCCCATTGCTTCCCAGCGACGAGAAGGACATGGTGAAGGTGTATTCCGTCATATCGGGGGTGATGTTCTCGAAGCGGCGGTTGACACTGCCGTCGATGTACATCAGCACCTTCGTGGCGTTCTTGACGCTCAGGGTGAAGGTGATGTTTTCGCCCAGACCCACGGTCGTCTTGTCGATATTCTTTACCGTTACCTGCGGCTTGACAGACGGCTTCGTCAGCGTAATCGTTTGTTCAGCGGACTTTTCGCCGGGCGTATTGCCGTTGTAGGCTTGGAACGCGATGGTGCGCTTGCCCCCGTTGCTCCCCATTGAGGAGAAGGACATGGTAAGCGTCGACGTGTCGGTGGGCACGTCGTAGATGTAGCGGTTGACGCTGCCGTCAATGTACATCAAAATCTTGGTGGCGTTCTTCGTGTGGATGGTGAAGGTGATATTCTCGCCCAGCTCCGCCGTCGCCTTGTCCATTTCGAACGTCGGTTTGCCCGGAATAATCACATCCGCGCGGTCGATGTTTTCGAGGTCATCCGGCACGTCCGTAGGCGCGGGGGTCGACGCGGGTTCCTCGGTCGGCACGACAACAGGCTCTTCAGTCGGCACGACAACGGGTTCCTCGGTCGGCACGACAACAGGCTCTTCAGTCGGCACGACAGCGGGCTCTTCCGTCGGCTCAACAGCGGGTTTCTCGGTCGGCACGACAACAGGTTCTTCGGTCGGCACGACAACGGGTTCCTCAGTCGGCTCAACAGCGGGTTCTTCGGTCGGCACGACTGCAGGTTCCTCGGTCGGCTCAACAACAGGCTCTTCCGTCGGGACGGGCGTAGGCGCAGAGGTCGGCACGGGCTCTTCCGTCGCAGCCGCAAGCACCAGCAGGGCACTGGGCATTTCCACGCCGCTCGCGAAAACACCGGTGTGACGTTGATTCTCAATGCCCTCTTCCGGCACGGGATGCACTGCATCCGCCGCCAGATAGCCATATGCAACGCCAGCCGTCTGGTCATACACGCAGACGGAAATCCGTTCATTCAGCTGACCCTTCTGCGGACGATGCGTCACATACACTACGCCAGTTACCTGACCAACCAGCTCATCACCCGTCGGATTCAGGTACAGCTGTGCGCTGCTGAACGTCGCGGCAAAGCCGGAGTCAAAGAACTCGTTATCCAGCACGGAGCGGCTGTAATCTACGGCTGCTTCGTCCACGATTTCGGGCGCTTCCGTTATCTCGGGAACATCCGTCGTTTCGGGGATTTCCGTTGCTTCGGGAACATCCGTCGCTTCGGGGATTTCCGTTGCTTCGGGAACATCCGTTGCTTCCGGTGCTTCCGTCGGCACGACCTCAACCGTTTCCGTCGGCAGAGTTTCTGGCTCTTCTGCAGCCGCCGTCAGCACTGTTCCCATACTGCCCGTTACCATGAATACAGCCAGCAGGAAAGACAATGCCTTTCGCATCCACTTTTTGTCCTTCATCGTCCTCACTCCTTGTTCCGTGCAATCTTCCGGCACGACGTATGGTTGTGCCAATGGCAAGCGATTGCTGCTTTCCATCTTTCTTTTCGCGGCGAGCCGCAGTGCTCCCGGTGGATATAGCAATCTCTTTCCCAATTCCAGCTATATTGTAACAAATTACAAGTCGGCTGTCAATACTTACCGCGCAGAAAGCCGCATTTTATACGAAAATCAAGGCACTTTCTCTGCATCTGTCTCGTGGAACTGATTTTTCCATTGCCGAATTGCCGTGGTCGGCAAATCAATTTGCGTCTCCCATGCGGAACAGATGCGCTCCTCCAGCACATCCAAATTCCCGCCGCGGGGCAGGACGGGCAGATTCGTGTCCTTCGCGATTTCACTTGCGCGGTTGTCTACCGCCAGAATCAGGCTTCGGCAGCCCATGTTCATTGCGTGGATGCCGCCGTGCAGCCGCGTGCCAACGTAGTCAATCCCGCCTGATGCCAAAAGCGCTGTGTAATCTCGCAGATTCGGCTGAATCAGGTGCAAATTCTGCGTCACACGCGCATCCATTTGGCGCAGGCAGGCGTAGTCCTCAACTGCTTGCAGCCACACATACACCTCGCGATAGTGCTTTTGCAGCATGGTCAGCATCTGAGCATCCTGCTCCGGGCTGCTGCGGTAGTCCGTTAGCGTTGTCACGACGCGCTCCGCCTTGTGCGTCGGAATCTGCGCGCATTTGTCGTCTGTCAGCCCCCACATTGTCGGACACGCCGTATTCAGCACGTTCGTGATGCCCAGCTTCAGCAGGCGCTGGCGCGTGTATTCGTCGCGCACCGCGTGCAGGTACTGCCCATCCAGCAGCGTTTTTAGAATCCGCTTCGTGTACCCTGTCGGCTCGTCCTGGTATTGATACCACCCCGCACCCAGCAAAATGATATGCGTGCGCTGAAATTTTTCACGAATCAGGCGGAAATTCAGCAGCTCCCGCTTGTGCAAAGCGCCGCAGCGCATCATCACCGCGTCCCGCAGGCGGATATTCCACATCCTTTGGCGGCGCATGTCCGAGGAAAGCAGATTCGTCCCGCAGACAAATGCGTAATCCGCACTGCCGACGTGCTTCATCGACACTTTCGACAGCCTGTCCCGAACCGGCACGGCGACGGACAGCTGCACAGGAAAGCAGTCGTACAGCACATGCTCGCAGGCGTTTCGGATGATGAAATCTCCCTGATTCGCTGTTGAAATGGTAGGGTCAAAACGCACAATTTTGCGGCAGTGCTGCATTTCCTGATCGATCATGCCTTCTTCCCCCATTTGCGCAAGAAACTCCGCCCTTTTTCAAGCATCCAGCGATATTCTGCCGTCCGCCCCAGCGCCAGCGTGTACAGGAGCGCCGTCACCGCCGCGCAGGTGATGCCCTTGATGATAATCCACATCAGCGTATGCCCCATCCGCGCGCACAGCAGCAGCGACAGCGCCATCACCGCGCCGTTGAGCAGCAGCAGGCCGCCCTGCGCCTTGAAATACGCGGCAGCACTGCGCCTGAAGGTGCGATGGAACAGCACTTTTGGCTCATACCAGAAGATGGTGAAGAGCCGCGCCAGCCCGGTTGCGCCGATGATGCCCGCCACGCCGAAGAAGTGCCCCAGCAGGATGGACAGCAGGATGTTGACTAGCGCCGTCATAAACATAACATATTTCATTTGATGGAAGAGCCCCAGCGTTTCGCGGTACATCCACACGGGCGCGACGATGGTGCTCAGGTAGAACGTGAACAGCACCGCTGCTACCGTCCCTGTGTCCATCAGGTATTCTTCGCCCACCCAAATCGGGATGAAATCCTGCACGAGCGCGCCGTACGCGGCGACGCAGAAGCCTGTAATCGCCCCGAAGAGGACAATCAGGTTGCGGAACATGGTGTACGACTTTTCCGAATCCTTCTCGGCATTCAGATTTCCCAAGCTGGCGGAAATGCCGGTAATCACGATGGAAACGAACGTTGTCACATACGTCGTCAGCGACGCGTAGTTGGAGTAGTAGCCGACGAACACCGTGCCCAGCATGACGGAAATCAGGATGTTGTCCGTGTTGTTGATGAGTATTGTCGCCAGCTTGTAGAGAAACATGGAGCGGATGTTGTCGTTCAGCTCCTGCTTGCGGTGCATCGGCGCACGTTTCTGCTTTTTCTGCAGGAAGGGGTACATCTTATCCGCTAAATGGCTCAGTACCGCGTTCTGCAGGAGGGTGCAGGCAATCTGAATCAGCAAATAGCCCAGATAGCTGCCCCAAATCAGCAGGCACGCCATCTGCGCCGCATACTGCAACACCAGCGCCGCGGCGGAAACCATGTTCTGCAAATATGCCTTCTGGTCAGCCTGAATCAGCGTCGTTTTGTAGATGACCAGATAGGATGCCACGGAGTTCGCCAGGTACAGCACATAGTAGACGATTAGCCGTGCCATCGGCAGCTCACTGCTGATGATGAGCGGCAGAAAGGGGATTACCGCCGCGCCCAGCAGCGCTACCGCCAGCGCAATCAGACGGTAAATGCGACGATAATAGCCCAGCAGGTGCTGGATTTCGCCCGTGTCGCCCCGGTGCAGAGGTGCGTACAAGCTGTACACCAGCACGTTGCCCACACCCAGCTCCGCCAGTGACAGCATGGCCAGAATGTTGCTGTACAGCCCGTTGACACCCGTGTAATCCGCGCCCAGCCGGCGCACAAACACCGTTCGCACGGCAAAAGCCAACAGCAGCGTAACCACCTGCCGCACTGCGCCTACACCGATGTTGCGCGCTGTGTTTTCGCTCCTTGATGCTGTGTTCATGATTCCTCTCCGCCTGTTTTGCCTGTCTGCTCCTGCGCCGCGTCCTCCGGCTGCGTGTTAAACGTCAGGCGCAGTTTTTCCGGCGGCACAGTGCAGCGCCTCCTGCGTTTCCTCTGCCTGCGCGCATTTGCTGGCAGATCAGGCGCTTCCTCCGCGTCCGGCTGCCACTTGCCCAGCAGTCCCAAAAACAGTATGTTCAGGAAAACGCCCTCCGTGTTGATGCACAGGAAATACAGCAGGAAAACGCCCAGCACATACAGCAGCCGCTCCTTGGCAAATTTGGTGCGGATACCGAGGTACATCAGCCATAGCCAAACTGCAGGGAGAATCAGGCCTGTATCCATGACGAAGGCGGCAAAGCCGTTGGAAATGTTCTGTACCCTGTGTTTCAGCAGGATTTCCGCCTTTCGCTCCGAGAAAACGCCCTGCCCCGCAATGGGGGATTCCAGCCCGATTTCAAAGCCGCTGAAGGTGTCGTTCCACCGCGTGTAGAACGAACCGCCGGAATTTCGCCCGATAATCTTGCGTTCCACCACGCCCGTGACAGACTCAATGACAAACAGCAGTACCAGCCCAATGAACGCCGCCATCTTGATGCTGCGCGCCATTTTCCCGCCCTTTTTACGGAATGCCACCGTCAGCAGCACAACGCCCAGACAAATAAAGCCTGTTGTGGACAGTGTACTGAGGATGGTGACGATCAGCAGCGCAATTGCCCAGCAGTATTTCTTCTTGCTCATGCCCATGCGCGTTTCGTCGCTCATCAGGAACAGCAGCGCGAAGTTCAGGAAAATCTGGTGGCTGCCCGGCTCGTTGAACATGCCCGCGTTGCGGTGGAAAACCGGGATGTTCAGCCAGCCTAAGGTAAAATAAGGCGTCAGATAAAATCCGTTGACGCTGGAAACTTCGTAGTGCAGCAGCGGCAGCGGCAGCGACAGCAAATCGCCGATGACGAAGGAAATCAGGCTGATGGCCGCCTCTGCCAGCATGACTTTGGTATACAGCCGCATATACGTCCGATACCCGATGCAGCTTTGCAGAACCAGCACATAGCCGATGTTGCAAAGCCAAATGACAATATCGTTGATGTGGATGCCGTTCTGCGGGTTGACGAAGCTCGTCAGCAGCAGCGCCGCCGTCAGCAGCAGCGTCAGGCGTACATTCTGGACGCTGATTTTCGGATGATGCGCCCGCGTCAGCAGCAGAATCGACGCAATCAGCATGGCTGCCATCAGCGGCATCCGCAACACCTGAAAATACAGCGAACCCATGCCCAGCACGCCAATCAGCACACAGAGTGCATCCACATGGTTCTTTGTGATTCGGATTTTCATCGTGCAATCTCCGTATAAATCTGATGCAGTATCTCCAGATTCTTCTGCGCATCATGCGTTTTTCCGGCATGTTCTCGCCCGGCGCGCGCCATCTGCGCCGCTTTTTCCGGATGCGCGAACATCTCGCAGATATCATATGCCAGCAAATGCGGGTCGTCTGCCGGATAAATCAGCCCTTCCGCGCCGTGCGTCATCAGACAGCGCACGCCGCCGACATCCGACGCAATGCACGGTACGCCAAGCAGCATCGCCTCGCCCAGCGAATTGGGGGAGTTTTCAATGCTCGAGGGCAGCACAAACACCTGACTTTTTAGATACCGCTCCTTCATTTGCTGTGCATTCAGGCTGCCGGTAAAAGCAACATGGTCGTAGAGGTCGTTTTCGCGCAGCAGACGGTGGATGTACCGTTCATAGGCATTGCGCGCAAACGGCGGAATGCGCCCATAGTCCTTGCGCCCCACATAGAGCTTGACATCGGGATGGCGCTTGCGGACAGTCGCCAGCGCCTGCAATAGCAGATGCAGCCCCTTGAGCGGCACATGCGCCTGACTGCAGAAGAGGCTGTGCGGCTCGCAGCTGTCCAGCGACCATTCGCCGGTGTAGAACTCGTCCCGCAGCGTTTCGTTGTTGAAATGATAGGCCGCCTGCGGGGCAAGCTCCGCCATGCAGGCAGCATCCCAGTCGGTGCGCCCGATGACGTGCTGTACCCTGCGCAGGGCTTCCTGCTCATACTGCCCGACGCGGCGGTAGATTGCTTCCTGCCGGACGATATTGCCCTTCACCAAGTCTTTCAGCGTGTGCCCGTGGCAGACGTGTTCCGGCAGATAAGCGCGATAATGCTCCGCGTATATGGACAGAAGCCCCTGTATGGAAATTACAATCCGCTCGCGCATCCCCAGGCGTTCCGCCGCATCAACCATGGCCAGCGTGTGCTGATTTTCCGTGCCCCAGAGGTGAATGACATCCGGCTGCTCTTTGCGCAGGATTTCCTCCAGCTGCCGGGTGTAGGCTTCGCCGCAGCGCTGCGTAGGGCGTGTGGGGTTGACAAGCCCGTAATAGCGGTAGCCGTCCACTTCGCCCGTCAGCGCTTTCGGCGCGTCAAACACATACGTCAGCGCCGCATCCGGCAGCTGCGTCAGCCGCCGCGACAGCCCGACCAGCCAGCCCACGATATACACTGGGGGAAGCGATTCTTTTTCCGCAATGGCAGGGAGGATAATATTCCCCATCCACATGACCTTCACGCTTCAGCCCCTCCTTTCACTTTGCGCTGTGCGGCATGGTTATTCCGCTGCGCCCCGCGTCAGAAAATCCCGCAGCTTTTCCCGCTCCTGCGCCTGCGATTGGCAGTAGCGCGCAATGTTGCGCACATAGCGGTCATGCACGGCTTCATCCAGCAGCCTTTCCGGCGCAAAATCCGCCATGCGGGATACCGTTTTGCCCAATTCGTTTGCTTCCACCATTTGCAGCGTCCCGCAGCGGCTGCCCACAATCGGCACGCCCCGAAAGAGAATATCGAATACAACGCCGCTGCTGTGCAGGGAGTAATTCTCCGAATAATTTAGGATGCAGTAGCGGCATTGGCGAATCGCCTCGTCATACGCCGCTTCGGACAGGTATTCCAGCCGCAGCTCGATGTTCTTCGCCCCCGCGCAGACTGCCCGCAGCTCCGTTTCCAGCGGCGCTTCCTGCACCCGACCCGCAATCAGCACCCGATACGGCGTGTTCCGCAGCTGCTTTGCCGCTTCAACAACGCCTTTGTCCGACGTAATCAGCCCGACCATGCCGAAATCATAGCGCTTCTGCGCATACGGCACAGGCGGCTGCATCGTTCCTGTGCTGATGTAATCGGACACGACGCACATCGGCCGCCCATACGCCGCGCCAATGGCTGCATTGGGGCAGATAACGCCGCTGATTTTCCGCCTGCACAGCGCATACAGCCCCCGTTTCAGCAGCGAATTGACGCCGTCGGCGCTGTACTGGATGGCGTAGACCCGCGTTTCTTTCTTCTTGAACAGTGCAAGCCCCAGATACGCTGTTGCGACGGCGCTGCATTGGAGGACAATCACGTCATCCTGCGCTTCCCGCAGCAGCGCGCGCACGTTCTGGAACACGGCGCGTTTGTTGCGCGCCGCCGAGCTGCCCACGATGTAATCATGCGGCAGACGAATCAACTTGTTCCCGAAGCGGTCGCCGTACACCGGTCCGCCCGCAATGCGCACATCCATCTCCGCGCCGAACAGGTCAAGATAATTCTGCGCGACGGTGAAATAATGCCCAGCGGCAATGCCGTCTGTGCTGGTGCTCCGTACATCTGCCACAATCAGCCGCATGATGGTTCGTTCCTTTCGCCGCTTTTCTGCATCGCCTTGCTGTAAATCGCCATCAGCTGACGATAATTTGCTTCCGCCGTGAAATTCTCCTGATACGTTTTCAGCGCGCCCTCGCTGACGGATTCCGCGTGTTGCAGCCGGTTGAGCGTCTGCGCTAGCTGCTCCGCCGAGTCCGCCGGAAACTTGAAGCCCGTCACGCCGTCCGAAATCAGGGAACCCGCGTTGCCTAAATCCGAGCAAATCACCGGCGTGGCGGCGCTGAAGGCTTCCACAATCGTCATTGGGAAGCCTTCATACCACTGTGTCGGCAGAATCAGCGCCTTGGACTGCCCCATCAGCGCCCGTGCCGCCGAATTTGGCACAAAGCCGCGCAGCTCCGCCTGCTTCAGCTTTTCCCGCGTCAGATATTCGCGGCACCATGCTTCCTCCGGCCCTGTACCGCAGATGATCAGCTTCATGCCCCCGCCTGAACGCTCGTAGCGCACCCACGCCTCCAGCAGCAGCCGGATGCCCTTGAGCGCATCCAGCCGCCCGATGTACACCACCTGATTTTCGCGCGCCGCGTATGGCACAATCGTCTCCGACGGTTCCACAAAGTTCGGCTTTACGGACACGTTTTCCGGCGGAATCTGCTCAAGCGCCAGCAGCTTCTGACGGTTGAAGTCCGTCAGGGTGATGTAATGCAGGCGGCTGTACGTTTTGAGGGCGCGGTGCAAACGTGTGCTGAGCACGCAGAGCACCGTCTGCAGGCGGCTGCCGCGGTAGCAGCGGTGCTTCACCGCGCAGTGCAGCCCCTTTTTCGTGCAGTCCTCGCAGATATGGCCGTTGCGGTAGAAAATCGCGTTCGGGCAGAGCAGGCGGAAGTTGTGCACCGTCTGCACCACGGGAACGCCCTCGCGCAATGCCGCGTAATACACTGCCGGGCCAATCAGCGGCAGCGTGTTGTGCACATGCACCAGCGAAATCCGGTTTTCGCGGATGCTCCGCCGAACCTCGCGGTATGTACGGATGCTGAAAAACATCCCCAGCGCACTGCGGATTTTCTCCAGCGCTCCCATGCGCGAAATTTCCTCGTTCCGCCGCGCATACAGCGCCGCAGCGTGACCGTGCGTTTCCAGCAGGTGCTTCTCGTTCGCCACAACGACATCCTCGCCGCCGGGAATCTGATAATAGTCGTGTACCAGCAGTACAGCGGGCTGTTTTGTCGCTTGCTGCATTTACTTTCTCCTGATGGCCGCGTTCCAGATGAATTTCAGATTCGTGCTCCAGTAGCGCTGGAATAGCCGCTTCGGGTCTTGCATCAGGCGATAGAGCCATTCCAAGCTGTGCTTCTGCATCCATAACGGGGCGCGCTTGACGTTGCCCGAAAAGAAATCAAAGCCCGCGCCGACCCCAATCATCAGCCCGTGCACACGCCCTTGGTGCGCCGCCATCCAGCGCTCCTGCTTCGGCGCTCCCAGCCCGACCCACACAAAATCCGGCTGCGCCTGATTGATGCGTGCCACGGCAAGCGCATCTTCCTCCGGTGTCAGTTCGCGGAAAGGCGGCACGTCTGTGCCCGCAATTATCAGCCCCGGATACTCCTGCTGCAGGCGCGTAATCATTTTCTCCTGCACTTCCTGCGTGCTGCCGTAGAAATAATGCCGCCAGCCGTGTGCCGCCGACTGCCGAAAGACCTCCATCATCAGGTCAGGCCCGGTTGTCCGCTGAATCTGCGGATACCCGCGCCGCCGCGCCTCCTGCGCCAGCGGATTGCCATCCGGAATCGCCATCAAACCGCCGTTCTGCACGGCACGGTAGTCCGCATCCTCGTAACTGACGACGGTTGTATGTACATTCGATACGCAGATGTAATCTCCCTGCAATTGATGAATATTCTGCGCCAAATATTTCAGCAGCCAATTCATGTTGATGACAGCAATATTGACCCCTAAAATCGGACAGACCGGAATTTCACGCTTGTCCACTTTGCGGCAGTATTGCGCTGCTCCTTCGTGCGCCGTGGCAAACACCCCTTTCCCCACTTCCCCAGCAAGAAACCTTGAATCATAAATTACCATTTTCATTATAACGCAAACATCAGTAATTTGCAAGCATTTCCATTTCAGATGATGAAGAAATTTCCTTTTTTTCTGCGGATGAATTGCCGCCCCGTATTCGTTCTTTCATTAGCATACCAATGCGAAAGGAGTATTCTTTATGAAGAACTGTATTTCCCGTTTCTGCCTGCTTGCCTTGCTTCTCCTGATGACCATCGCCCCTGTCCGCGCGGAAATTATCGGGCAGACGACGGAGAACGAGTACATCCACCGCCTGATTGCGGACAACGGGCAGGAACTCTGCTTCGTGTCCGGCGAGAAAGACCCGTGCCTTTCCTATGCGGATGTCAACTTCGACGGCATCAACGATGTGGTGATACTGACACAGCGCGGCGCGAGCAATTTCGTCTACCAGTTTTTCATTTTTGATGGCGAACAGTATGTTCTCTGTCCGCTGACGTTCACGAATTACGACCTTGATGCGGAACACAAGATTGTAAGGAGTTCTGTGAATGGCGGCTTGGCGGGCGGCATTCACAGAGAAACGCTGTACCGTTTTGATGGGACGGAGGCGGTGCTGCTGCGCTGGGCGGTCGGCGAGGAGAAAGAGGACTGGACGTTCGACGCGGATGGTTATACCGTCCGGCGCTACAACAATGTGCTGACCCTGCGGGTCTGGGAATATGATCCGGATATGGACGGCATCCTGATTTTTGAGCAGGATGTTTCTACTGAAGATGAAAATGCGCTGAGGGAAGCGTTTCAAGCGGAAAATGACGCGCTCTGGTCGGGCATCCGCTAATACTATTTCCTGCATTCACCTGCGCCATCTGCTTGCGCCTTTTCCGCTCTG
>ERZ773136.2390-NODE-2390-length-15934-cov-4.236854_pt1 | contig 15934 bp, 6 predicted proteins | sample MGYA00580855_ERZ773136 | MGnify/ENA primary metagenome ERZ773136 (study PRJEB29015, sample SAMEA2737860) | human gut metagenome | biome: human gut; feature: human-associated habitat; material: faeces | place: China | collected 2012 ... | reverse complement strand
AGTTCCGTAATCTCGCAGACATCCTCCAGCTTCAGAAGCTGTTTTTTGATCTGGCTCAAAATACGATCATCGCCGCTCACGGCTACCGTCATACGGGAATATCTTGGATTCTCTGTCACGCCAACTGATAAGCTGTCAATATTATATCCTCTACGGCTAAACATTCCGGACACACGGCTCAGTACACCGGATGTATTATCTACCAAAAGGGATAAGACCATTTTTTTCATAAAATGTTCCACCTTTCTCCTATTATTTCGTCAAAAATTATTATCTGCTATTTTAACCCTTTGTTACTTGTCTGTCAATAGTTTGTCAACAAGCTTTACCGCCTCGTTTGCATCCTTAGAGTAACCGTCTGCCCCGATCTCATCTGCAAAATTCTGCGATACAACGGCACCTCCGATGATGACCTTATAAGGAAGGTTATTTGCGCGCACATACTCAACGGCATCCTTCATCCGCATCATCGTCGTTGTCATAAGCGCAGATAATCCGATGATATCGGCATGCTCTTCCTTCGCTGCCGCAATGATCTTGTCAAGCGGCACATCCTTGCCTAAATCCACAACCTTGTAGCCGTAGTTTTTCAGCATCAGGACAACAAGGTTTTTACCGATATCGTGGATATCACCCTCGACCGTCGCCATAATGACTGTACCCTTCGGCTTGGCATTCTCTTCGATATGAAGCAGCGGCGTGATGTATTCGATTGCAAGATCCATCGCCGTCGCACCCGCAATGAGCTGTGGCAGGAAATATTTCTTCTGTTCAAACAACTCGCCAACCTTGTTGACTGCCGGAATCAGATCCTCATCAATGATTGTCTGCGGATCTTTGCCCGACTCTAATTCCTTCTTTACATTCTCCACGATACTGCCTTTGTTACCCTTTACAACATCGTGATAGACACGGCTTCCTTCTTCGGACACACCTGCCACATTCTTGGCAGCCGTCTGTTCGGTCTGGGATAAAGCGACTACATTTTCCACATAAATATTATCCGAATCCTCCTTGGCAAGCAGCAGATCTGCCGCAAGGCTCGCATTCACAAGCATTGCCTGTCCCGGATTACAGATTGCCATTGTCAGACCGTTTGCGATCGCCATCGTCAGAAATGCGGTATTGACGTTGATTCGCTCTGGCAGTCCGAAGGAAATATTGGACAGACCACAGATCGTCGGAATCTGCAGTTCATTCTTACAATAGGCAATCGTATCGAGTGTTTCAAGTGCCGCCATCCGGTTTGCACCAACCGTTGCAACCAGACCATCGATGATCAGGGAATCGCGTGACAAGCCTTCCTCGTCCGCAATCTCTAGCAACCGGCAGATAATCTCTTTCTTCTCATCAAGATTCTCCGGCAAGCCCTTGTCCGAAAGCGGAAGGAGTATCGCCATCGCACCATATTTCTTTGCAATCCGCATAAGCGGGCGGCATTTCTTCTCTTCTAATGAAATCGAGTTAATAAGCGCACGTCCCGGATAGATACGGAGTGCTGCTTCGATAATCTCGACATGACTCGAATCAATACAGAGCGGAAGATTCGTCACAGAAATCACTTCGTAAACAGCACGCCTCATCATTTCCAGCTCGTCAATGCCGTTCATACCCATATTGATATCGAGAATCTTCGCCCCACGTTCCGTCTGTTCTTCTGCCATCTGTACAACCAGATCCATGTTTCCTGCACGAAGCATCTCCTGCAGTTTTTTCTTTCCGGTCGGATTGATACGTTCCCCGACGACTAAAAAATTGCCATCGAGATGGATTTCCTGTACTGCACTCTCACTGGATAATACACGGGTACAGACTGGTTTCGTTGCCTCCGGCTCCACGGAGCGGACAACCTTCTTCAGCATCTCGATATGCTTCGGTGTCGAACCACAACAGCCACCCACGGCTCTCGCTCCGGCTTCCACCAAAGCGCGTCCATACTCAGCAAACGTCTCCGGTGTCATTGTATATTTCGTCTCGCCATCGATCAGCTCCGGCATACCATTGTTTGGCTTCGCAAATACCGGAATCGTTGCGTACCGCACCATACGCTTGATCAGTGCTTCCATCTCCTTCGGTCCAGTCGAACAGTTGATGCCAACCGCATCGATGCCAAGCGACTGCAGCACGATCACAGACGCCTCTGGTGTCGAGCCGAACAACGTCTTTCCATCGCTGTTAAAGGTCATGCTTACCATGATTGGCAGATTACAGACCTCTTTAATGGCGATCACGCATGCACGCGCCTCCGCAAGGCTCATCATCGTCTCTACAAAGAACAGATCGACACCTGCCTCCACGAGGATCTGTGCCTGTTCCTTATATACATCCACCAGTTCCTCAAACGCCAGATCACCGACCGGCTGAAGCTGTCTGCCAGTCATCGTCATATCACCCGCGATAAATCCACGATGATTCTCCTGTGCGATTGCCGTCCGCGTCAGGTCAACCAACTGCATGTTCATCTCGCGAATCTTATCCTCGAGATGATATTCGGCAAGCTTGATCCGGTTCGCCGTAAAGGTCGGCGCAAGCAGAATATTTGTTCCTGCCTGAATATATGCGCGCTGCAATTTGATCAGGTGCTGAGGATGCTCCAGAATCCATTTCTCCGGGCATACACCAACCGGCATGCCTGCCTGCATCAGGTTACTTCCGGTTGCACCATCTAACATAACAATTCGTTCTTCAAATAATCTGTGAAAAATCTTTCTATCCATAATTTTGTCTTATCCTATTTCTGTAATAAATTTGTATATCAGTGTCTGGAAATCTTCTGCAATCTTATTCGCAGTTTCCTGCACTTCCTTGTGGTTTAATTCTCCGGTGCTCATACCTGCCGCCATATTCGTGACACATGATACACCAACGATCTTCATACCAGCATGCCGTGCTGCCATCGCCTCACACGCGGTACTCATACCAACCAGATCTGCACCAAGTGTCCGGTACATGCGGATCTCCGCCGGTGTCTCATAGTTTGGTCCGGTCGCCTGCAGATAAATGCCTTCTTCCAGAGTAATTCCCTGCGTCTTCGCCACTGAATCCAACTTTTTTCCAAGCTCTACGTCGTACACATGACTCATATCCGGGAACCTCGTACCAAGTGCTTCCATATTTGCTCCAATCAATGGGGATGGCACAAACGACGTAATCTGATCCGTGATCCGTACCAGCGTCCCCGGCTTGTACGACGGATTCATGCCGCCTGCCGCATTCGTAAGAATTAAAATCTCCGCGCCAAGCATGTGCATCACACGCACTGGCATCACAACCTCCTGCATCGAATATCCTTCGTAATAATGCACACGTCCCTTCATGATCAGCACCGGGCAATCCCCGACTTTTCCAAGCAGGAAACATCCAGCATGCCCTGCCACTGTCGATACTGGAAAATGTGGGATTTCACCATATGGGATCTTCGCATCAATCGTCAGCCGATCTGCAAAATCGCCCAGTCCCGAGCCAAGCACGAGCGCTACCTTCGGTGTATATGGCAGACGTGCCTGCACATAAGAAGCTGCCGCCTGCAGCTCCTCGTAAGTTATCTCTTTTTTCATTCCGTATCCTCCTGCAAATTGAACTATTTATTTACAAAAGTGACTTCATCTCTCCAATAGCATACGATTGGCATGCCCGCTTCGACATACTCATATAACTCGCCTGCTTTTGATGGCGGCAGATTTACACAGCCATGGGAACCGCTGTAGGTATAGATTTCTCCACCGAATTTTCCACGCCAGTTCGCATCGTGCAGACCGATACCACCATTGAACGGCATCCAGTATGTGACCGGTGTCTCATAGTCCTCACCAATCAGTGTCGCATGCATCTTCTTATAGGTAAGACCATACAGACCGCCTGGTGTCTTGTGTCCCGGTGTCTGCCCAGATACACAATCACTGTCCCATTTCAATCTGCCATTTTGATAATAATATACATGCTGGTTTGTCAGATCAACCTCCACATAGGTCGAACCGATATCATTCTGCGCACACAGTGCATAGCCACGGCGCTTACATGCTGGTTCCTTCGTGAAGCTTTTCTTCTTTGACAGAAGATCGTACAACTCCTCCGCCTCTGTCTCCGCGTCGATCACCCAGCCATAATACCCGCCATGCACGAGAATCGTCTTCTTATCATGCGTCGTAAATTCACGGTCAGTATCCGCAGTCGTGAATTTCTCCTTAAATTTTTCGACATACGCTTCCACATTACTTCTGCTGATCTGGATACTTCCATCCGAACTGACATATGCCATCTTCGTAAGTTCTTCCTTTGGAATGGTATATGTATACGAACCAAAATCATACACGGCTTCGATATCGACAAATGCATCTGCGTCTTCCTTTGTTTTCAGAATGGACTCCGAATCCGCCAGAATATGTGCTGGAATATAACACTCTTCGGCTTCCACATCCAGTGTAGTATCATAATTTTTCAGAGCATTTATTACCTTGTCATATAACTTTGCCGTGTCAAGCTTCGTTCCCGTCTCCTCTGGAATGACCTTTGCCTCGCCATTCTCCAAAACAACCTTCGCGTCCTTTGATTCTGTCATGGAAGCTCGATCCAGTGCCGGTGATGTCTGCAGGCAGGCTTCCAACTTTTCCCTGTCACAGTTTACTGTATAATCAATCTTATAATCATAACTGTGAAAGCTGTTTACAAACCAAAGAAACGGTGAATGTTTCTTTAACAGTGTATCCACTGAATCCGTCAGTGCAACATCAGAATCCGCATCCCCCAGTACGAAAGTAAAATCACTGTCCTTGAACTTGATATCCAGTGTGTATTTCCGCGCATCCGAAAGCAGCATATCCTCCACAGACTGTACGGATTTGCCTACGACATTTCTGCCGTTGATCGTCGTATTTACTCCAAAGCGGTACATATGGAAAATCACGCCACCGATATAGACCGCCAGCAGCGTTGCAACAACCACAATCGTCACCGTGCGGATGATCCGTTTCTTTCTGCGCTGCCGATACACCGAAGGATCAATAAATGGCTCCTGCACATAGAGACTCACGGGCTTATCGTCTGTTTCTTTCGTTTCTTCCGGCTTCTTGTCGTCCTCTGATTTCTCCGAATCCTCCGCTTTCTCCATCTCGTCTGATACTTCCGTCTCTTTGACTTCTTCCGTATTCGTTATTTCTTCTCTATCCTTTTTTCCCCTGCTCATAGTCACGTCCTTTTTATTTAGTATACAGATTTCTGTTTCTGTATCATTGATACGTTCGTATCATATCCCATAGACCGCATGATTGCAACCAAATGCGGAAAATTTACATCTTATTTACATCGATTACGACCATCTCCGGCGGGTTGTTGATCCGGATGTGGATCGAATGCATGCCACATCCTGCAGTCACAACCATCTTCGTCTTGATATCCGCGCTCTCATACACACCATAGTCATACTTCGGAAATGGGTGTAACCGAGGCGAGATCACGCCGCCAAGCCCCGGCAACCGCACCATGCCGCCATGATTATGCCCGGACACGATCAAGTCTGGATGCAGTGTACAATATGTCCGGAAATAATCCGGATTGTGTGCAAGCAGCACATTGCAGCGATCGGGCTGCATCGTCCCAAGCATGCTGGTAAGCACCTCTTCCCGGAGCGGTTTCTTGATGAGCCGTTTGTAATACGCGCGCGGCAGATCCAAGCCATACAGGCAGACATTCCAAGGCTCTAAAAATTCATGTGCATTTACCAGCATATGCAGATGATGTACACCTTTGAGATGCTGGCTGTATTCCTGCCAGATACCATCGGTCTCCCGCACACATTCGAGCAATCCGCGCTCATGATTTCCATAGGAATAATAAACCGGTGCAATTTCAGTCATCTTCCGGATCGTGTCCGCTGTCACCCTGTTATTCTTCCGTTCGCTCTTCCGACAGACGATCATGTCGCCAGGCAGTAAAATAATATCCGGCTGCTCCGTGTCAATCGCGGTAAGCAGATCCGTGTTCTCCAGACCATATACCTGATTGTGCAGATCAGCGATCATCACAATGCGTAATGGTTTCCGGACTTTCTGACTGATAAAATTGTAACGCACTATCTGAAAATTCATACTCATGGCACCATTATACCCTATCTTCGGTTATTTCGCCATAAATATTCTTCCTGCAATCTCCGATAAGCTGTATTTTAAGTCAAGCTTCGGCACAGACCGCTCTGCATACAGGATCACTTCGCTGATACACGTTCCGTTGCAGGAATACTGCACAACACCGACCGCATCCCCTTCCTGGATCGGGGCTTTCAGATTCTCGTAGGCGATCACCTGTTTTTCAATCTGATCCGGGTTCGTCGCTACAAGCGTGATCGTGTGTTGTTCCACCGGCTTTACCGACACCGATTTGCAGGTACCCTTCTGCACCGGGATCTGCAGATCCTCCGGCACGACTTCAGTATCCACATATGGACGGCACTGTGCGAATCCGTAATCAAGCAGCTTCATTGCCTCACTGTTCCGGATCTCCTTCGTCTCCGCTCCCATCACAACTGCGATCAACGTCACGCCATCCCGCGTCGCCGTCGCAGACATACAGTATTTCGCCTGCGAGGTATATCCGGTTTTGAGTCCGTTTGCCCCTGTGTAGAGATTCAGGAATTTGTTCGTATTCGCAAGGTCAAACTGTGATTCGCCCCGTCTGGTCTTGTGCGTGATCGAATCCATCCAGATCGTCGAATATGTAAGGATATCCGGATGATAAAGCAAAAGCTGTCTGGACATAATCGCGATATCCCGCGCCGAAGTCAGATGTGTCTCAACCTCCAGCCCGCACGCATTATCAAAATGCGTATGCTCCATGCCAAGTTCCTTCGCCCGCTCATTCATCTTCTGGACAAATGCCGCCTCAGAGCCTGCCAGATGCTCTGCCATCGCCACTGCCGCATCGTTACCGGAAGCAACCTCGATGCATTTGATCATATCCTGCACCGTCTGCTCCTCGCCCGCTTCGAAGAAACACTGCGATCCCCCCATCGACGCCGCGTGCTCAGTCACGACAACCGTATCGTCCAGCGCGATATCCCCGCGTTCTAACGCCTCGAAGATCAAAAGCAATGTCATGACCTTCGTCACCGATGCCGGGCGCAGCATCTCATCCGCATTCTTCTCATAGAGTACCGTCCCGCTCTCTAATTCCATCAGTAACACTGATTTCGACTGGATTGCAAGCGCATCCTCTGTTTCCGCATACGCAGCCGGACAAACTATGCAAAGCATCATGATCAGTGTCAGAATCGCACATATAATCTTTTTCTTCATTTTCTCTCCTTTTTGCGTTTCTATCTAGTACAACTTAGATAGAATACAATTTCCGTCCGCCTCTAATTTGTACATTATACGAAACAACCTTGCAGAAAATGAATATAATAAGAAAAAGTGTGAAGGAGCATCTGTATGTGTGGCATTGCGGGCTACTTTAACCCAGACCAGAACTATGCGGAAAATCCCAAGCAAAACTTTCATACACTGTCCCGTATGATCAATACGATGAACCACCGCGGGCCGGACACCTACGGTCATACCATCATAAATTCGTGCTGCCTTGCGCACACACGCTTGTCTATCATTGATCTCGAAAATGGCAGACAGCCCATGTCTTATACGAAGGACGGAAACACCTACTATATTGTATATAACGGCGAGATCTACAACTACAAGGAAGTAAAGAAAACACTGCTCCGGAAAAACTATACCTTTGAAACAAACTCCGATACGGAAGTCATCATCGCTGCGTTCTGTCATTACGGACCGGGCTTTGTCAAAGAATTAAATGGTATCTTCGCAATCGCCATCTACGACAGCATGCGAAATACACTCTACCTCTACCGTGACCGCTTCGGTGTCAAACCGCTTTATTATACGAAGGCCGGCGATACACTCGTGTTCGCCTCGAGGATTGATACATTGTTTGAATACCCGCGCGTGCGTCCATGCATCGACATGAACAGCTTCAACGAGATCTTCTCCCTCGGACCGGCGAAGACGTACGGCAAAGGTGTATTCTCCGGGATCAAAGAGATTAAACCCGGCGAATATCTGACCTACTCGCCACAGTATATGACATCCCGGCTATACTACCGGATTGAGAGCCACCCGCACACCGACAGCTACGAGGAAACGGTAGAGAAAACCTCATACCTGCTTGAAGACAGTATCCGTATGCAGATGATATCCGATGTTCCGATCTCCACCCTGCTTTCCGGCGGCGTCGACTCCTCGTATGTATCCGCCGTCTGCAGCCATTTCCTGCCGGAGGATACACCTCTTACGACGTACTCCTTCGATTATACCGACAATGCCGTTTATTTTCAGGCGAACAGCTTCCAGCCGAGTGAAGACCGCCCTTACGTTGATATCATGAAAGACTATCTGCACTCGGATCATATCTACCTGACGTGTTCCTACACGCAGCTTGCCGATCTGCTCGAAGCGTCCGTCGACAGCCGGTGTCTGCCAACGATGGCAGATGTCGATTCGTCGCTGTTATATTTCTGTGGGGAGGTTGCAAAACACCACAAGGTCACGTTGACCGGTGAATGTGCCGATGAGATCTTCGGCGGCTATCCGTGGTTTCACCGTGACGCCATGCTGCAATCAACCACCTTCCCATGGACGATGGACATCTCCTTCCGCAAATCCCTGCTCCATCCGGAATTTGCCGCCAGCATGCAGATGGAAAAATATATCGCCAAGGCATACCGCACAACACTCTCCGAAGTCGATATCCTGCCGGAGGAATCTCCACTCGATACGAAGAAACGCCAGATTGCCTATCTGAATATCCGCTGGTTCATGCAGACACTCCTCGACCGAATGGATCGCACGTCCATGCAACACGGACTCGAAGCCAGAGTGCCATTCGCCGATTACCGTGTCATCGACTATGTGTTCAATGTTCCTTGGTCGATCAAAGCCAAGGACGGCGTCCCGAAGAGCCTGCTCCGTGCCTGTGCCGCCAAATACCTGCCGGACACGATCATGAACCGTCCGAAAAGTCCTTACCCGAAGACCTATCACCCGGAATACGAACGTGTGCTTGCGAACCGCCTGCGCGAAGTCGTCACCGACACCGCATCGCCGCTCCGGAGCTATCTGAATATCCCTGCGGTGCTAAAGTTCCTCGACGAGCCAAAGGAATATGGAAAGCCTTGGTTCGGTCAGCTCATGGCCGGACCACAGATGATTGCCTACCTGCTCCAGGTCGACTACTGGATGCGGAAATATATGTTATAATCCATTGCATGAAAAAAGCAGAGGTTGGAGCGTTTCACTCCTTCCTCTGCGTTCTTTTATATACAAAATACACCCGATAAGGTATATTTTATTCTAATTCCCTTTGAATCATACCTTATCGGGTGTAAAAATGTTATTTCTTGATATACGTCTGCTTATTCGTCGTTACAACACCACCGTAATTGTTCGCCGGTGCAGCACCGCCCTTCGGTACAAGTACGATCTGGATTCCTTCAAGACGCTTGCTAAGTCCTGCGGTTCCGGCAGCTTCGCCGTTCTTCGCCCAGGCAAGCCAGCCGTAGGTCTGTGCATGGACGCGGTAGTATACATCATAATGCTCTGCCATCTCGCCGGTCAGTGCGATACGAATTGCTTCAAGACGCTTCGCACGTCCGCTTGTTCCAGCCATCTGACCATCACGGAACCATGTATTCACATTGTTCTCATTGCCCTGCCAGCCGATAGACTGTACATGTGTCGTATAGACAATACTTCCGCTGTATGGCTTGTTCGTAAGCTTGATGTTGATGCCTTCGAGTCTCTTTGCCTTACCGCTTGTTCCACTCATCACACCATTGTACTTCCAGCCCTGCCAGCCAAAGGACTGTACATGTGTGCGGTATGCAATATTTACATTCGCTTCGCCTGCGACACTTGGGTTCGTATTGGACGTTACCTGCCCGCCAACCACCGGAGACGAACCATTCTTTGCAAGGTAACTTACCGACTGGTGTACACCTGAAGCTGCATTCACACCTTCGAAGTTTGCATCCGGTGCAGGAGAACCCTTCTTCACTACAACGATCTGGACACCCTCCAGACGCTTCGCATAACCAGCCGTTCCGGCAGGTGCACCATCCTTCGCCCAGCCAAGCCAGCCGTAAGATTGTGCGTGTACACGATAGTATACATCATACTTCTCTTTATCTACGCCTGTGAGCTGAATCTTAATTGCTTCGAGTCTCTTTGCCTCGCCCTCGGTTCCGTTCATCTCGCCATTTGCGGACCATGGTAACCATCCATAGCTCTGACAATGGGTTGTGTACTGAATACCGAGATTGCTGTTGCCTGCAACCGAAATCTCGATGCTTTCGAGCCGCTTCGCCCTGCCGGAAGTTCCACTCATCGTGCCGTTCGTCACAATGCCCTGCCAGCCGATGGACTGTACATGTGTACGGTAAGAAACCGTAACATCCGGTGTCACAACCGGTGCCGGGGTAGGTGTAGGCGTTGGTTCCGGCTTCGGTTCTGGAGTTGGTTCTGGGACTTTCTCAATCGTCTCAGTAGCAAGAAGCAAATTACAAGTCATGCCGTCATCACTGATCTTCATGTCTTTTGCATTTACTGTCTGTCCATTTACAAGAATAGACAATCCATCATTTTCAGAAGCAAAAAAATTCTCATTGCATGTTTCCAGCTTGATGCTATGCCTGTAAGTTTTCCCGCCTTCAAAGGCAGTTATCTTCTTATCCTCTGCAAGCTTTGCATTTTCACGCTCATCGGAATACCAGAATCTCACCGGTTTAAAACTACCATCCCTTTGCTCCTGCATTTCCTCCCAATACTCATATGCAATCCTATAATCATCCGCACTCTCACCAGACAATGCTGCAGTTACCTTCGGTGTTTCTCCCGCCTCATGCTGAAGCGTTACATCAGCTATTTCAACCTGCTTAATTTCTTTTGGTATTGTGATACTTTTCACATTCACAGCATCAATGGCTCCATAATCCTCTCCAATCTTTTTATTTGTAATCAGAAAGGATTCTCCGTTAATAATGACCGGTGTTTGTTCCGTAAAACTAACGTTCCAACTCTTACAAGTAATCGTTACCGAATAAGAATATGTCTTTCCGGCTTCAAATCTTTTTAACAACTGACTCTCATCCTTCGGATTCTCAGAATTACGGGAGGAGCACCAATTCACCTTATTCCCGTTCTCATCCAGCTCACTCCATTGTTCACTTGAAATATTATATTTTTCAGAATCCTCCTCTGAAACCTTCGCCGTGAATACCGGGACATCTCCGTCATGAAACTTCAAGGTTGCTCCGGTAATCTTCGCTTTATCGTACATCAGTGTGCCGCTCTTATATTCCCTATATTTTACCCGGCTTGTATCTCCAAGGTTAAATATGCCGTTTTCCTTGATGTATTCTGTTGCATCGCTGCCGTCCATATTCGGACTGATAAGAACAGATGCTTTTGTACTTTCACAATCAAGATCCCCACCACCTTTTATTGTGGTCATGGTATCACTCCGCAGGATCACTGAAAAATCTGTATGCCCATACCCACGGTAAATACGATTCGACCCTGGCGAACACAAGGAAATTGCCTGTGGAACATCCACACCTTCAGGAGCAAGACTACTATCTGCTGTAATCGTAAGTCTGGCTTTCTCATCACATGGTGTAACATAAATTTTTGCATAAATTCCATACTTAGAACCGGTAACGCTACAATCTCCGTTAATCCGTAGATACATCATGGTTTCCTGTTCCGGATAGTAAATACCTGCATTGGAGAAATCCTCCGCACCGCCTTTTGCTTTAATATTTACATTTACCAGATTCACGTATATTGACGATGCAGGAGCTCCATATTTTCCCACCGTATTGATCAATACATTTGCTTCCTGCTCCGCACAGGCTTTGATGGTACCATCCACCTCATTATAGTTCCAGTAAGACGCTTCCTCTATGGGAACCGTCAATTTATTTCCTCCGATATATATAGTCTGAGTCTTTTCGTCTGCTGCAAATGCAGTCACTGATTTCATTGAAAATATCATACCAAGGACAAACATAGCGCTTAAAATCCATCTGGTAATATGTTTTCTTTGCATCAATTTCATATTATATAACTCCCTCTATTTCTTAATATACGTCTGCTTATTCGTCGTTACAACACCACCGTAATTGTTCGCCGGTGCAGCACCGCCCTTCGGTACAAGTACGATCTGGATTCCTTCAAGACGCTTGCTAAGTCCTGCGGTTCCGGCAGCTTCGCCGTTCTTCGCCCAGGCAAGCCAGCCGTAGGTCTGTGCATGGACGCGGTAGTATACATCATAATGCTCTGCCATCTCGCCGGTCAGTGCGATACGAATTGCTTCAAGACGCTTCGCACGTCCGCTTGTTCCAGCCATCTGACCATCACGGAACCATGTATTCACATTGTTCTCATTGCCCTGCCAGCCGATAGACTGTACATGTGTCGTATAGACAATACTTCCGCTGTATGGCTTGTTCGTAAGCTTGATGTTGATGCCTTCGAGTCTCTTTGCCTTACCGCTTGTTCCACTCATCACACCATTGTACTTCCAGCCCTGCCAGCCAAAGGACTGTACATGTGTGCGGTATGCAATATTTACATTCGCTTCGCCTGCGACACTTGGGTTCGTATTGGACGTTACCTGCCCGCCAACCACCGGAGACGAACCATTCTTTGCAAGGTAACTTACCGACTGGTGTACACCTGAAGCTGCATTCACACCTTCGAAGTTTGCATCCGGTGCAGGAGAACCCTTCTTCACTACAACGATCTGGACACCCTCCAGACGCTTCGCATAACCAGCCGTTCCGGCAGGTGCACCATCCTTCGCCCAGCCAAGCCAGCCGTAAGATTGTGCGTGTACACGATAGTATACATCATACTTCTCTTTATCTACGCCTGTGAGCTGGATCTTAATTGCTTCCAGTCTCTTTGCCTCGCCCTCGGTTCCGTTCATCTCGCCGTTAGCGGACCAAGGTAACCAGCCATAGCTCTGACAGTGCGTTGTGTACTGGATGCCAAGGTTGTCATTCCCATAGACTCTTATCTTAATACCTTCCAATCGCTTTGCCTTACCGGAAGTTCCTGCCATCTTGCCATTTGCAAACCACTTGTTTGCATTGTTCTCATCACCCTGCCAACCGTATGTCTGTACATGGGTTGTGTAACGGATGGTAACATCCGGTGTTTGTGCTTTGAGCTTCGCAATCGTCTCGGTAGCAAGAACTGTATTGCAGACCGTACATTCCTTATGTCTGCTTCCTTCTGCATCTACAGTCGCTTCTTTATCGACGATCCACTTGATTGTTGGATGCATACATGCCTTTCGTGTCAGTGTGATCTCGACACTTTCTACCTCGTAGTTACCTGCATCTTCGTCAGCATACTTCACTGTCACTGTGACCGGCACGTCCACATCTAACTTCTTGTCAATATCAGCATCATCAAACTTCCAGCCTGCCGGAAGTGTTACCGCACCAACTGTAGTCTTCGTATAGTCTACCTCCATAGATGCCCCCGGCATGTTCGGAGCCTTTGGTGCTTTCTGTACACTTACGCTGACATTCAACTTCATCGGGTTATCCGGCTGAGTCAATTCATAATTATTCGCACTATCACCAACCAGCTTCAGTTCTGGAAGTGTGATTTCTGTATATGTACCGGCATTCTTATCCGGAAGATCACCATACAGATCCGTCGTATCCGCTTCAACAACATCCTGTTCCAATATTCCGATCAGTGTTACACGGCTAACCTTTACTTTCGTTGCGCCATCATATATCTTATCAGATGCATCTATACTATAAACGGAAATCTCTTTTTTCTGTATCGTATATTCCACGGATGCACTTACCGCATCTTCTCCTGTTCCTACTGTCACAGTCGCTTTATAATCGCCTGCGTTGACCGGTTTACCTTCTACAAGTGTGGCACTTCTTCGCTTATCCACGCTTTCATAACTTACGCTCACTGAGTCAAACGCATCCTTAGGTGTCTGTGTCACAGTTGCTTCCTTGGCAGTTCCAGCATAAGTAAGAGAATCTGGTGCAGTTAATGTCACGGTTACTTCGTGCTTATCCGCTGTACAGCCTTCTCTCTGGCAGGTAAATATCAGCGTTACTCTTGTGCCATCCTCTGATTTTTCCTCGTCCACTTTGTAATCATGTCCAAACGCTGAAATAACCGGAAGCTTGTTGAGTTCCTTTGTTCCGTCTTCATCGCTGAACCGCCTCTGACAGCTTGTACAGGTCCAGTAAGCTTCCATTCCATCCTTCTCACAATCCGCATTTACTTTCTCGGATTTCACAAGTGCATGGGTAAACTTTATATCTTTCTCTTCGTTTGAATATTCAATTGTCAACGATGTATCTACTGTACATCCACTGTATGTCACATTCTGATAAACGGTTTTCCCACCAAGTACCGGGTATGGATCTCCGCCTTCGTCTGCAAGTGTCTGTCCCCATACAGGATCGTCCTGACCAACTTGTAAGCGATAAGCAATTTCGCCGCTGGCAAAATCATCTGCATCCCTTCCAAATGCACCATCTTCCTCTGCAATATAATTATCCTCAAGATAATAGCAATTATTTACAACTGCTTTCTCATTCTCAATAACTGCGATATTTCTTTTGTCATCATTATCATTGATAATGGTATTTATTGTGCCAATGTTATAACAATTTTCGATCCGTCCGGAAGTGGTGGAAGAGGCATTACTTCCGCATATACCTCCAACCATATATCCTCCCGTTACTGATCCGGTATTATAGCAATTAAGAATCTTATTAGTACTTCGACCACATATGCCACCAGCCCTAGTACCCCAAACAGAGTTGGCAACCTTTCCTTTATTATAACAGCCTGTAATGGTCCCCCCGCCGTTCATTCCACAGATACCACCCAGATAGTTATCATTATTATATAAGCTGCTTACCATTCCTTCATTATAACAATTTCTAATAATTCCACTATTGAATCCAACGATTCCTCCTACATTGTAACCCTTTTTGAGACAGTAATAGCTATCTAGCACTCCAATATTTTCTACAATTGCATTGTCGATTGTATTCTGAAATATTCCTGCTTCATCAATAGTGTCTGAAACACAATATATACCACTGATCGTATGCTGTGCACCGTCAAATGTTCCACCATATTGTTGTATCGGTGTCCAATCACGCAATCCATCTACATCTTTCGTAAGGTCTCCATCATTAAGGACATTTTTATTGACAACAATATCCGCTGTCAGAACTGCCTTCGCATTTACATATTTATACCTCTCCTTATTCACTTTATCGGCAAACCAGTAAAGCTGACCGGCATTTCCGATCTCATAGGCATTATTAGAATTTAATACAGCCGGTTCGTAGGCGTCACAAGCCTTACAGAAACCATTCTCATATGTATGCTCCCGTTCTACCTTCGTCTCTGTTACATATCCAATCGGGCAATCCTTACATGCCACATTCTCGTAATGCGTCTGGCTGTCTATGTATGTACCACCTTTTGTCGCGTCGGTATTATGTGTATGTTTCTCATAGCTTTCAGATCCATACTCATCCATTTTATAATTTACAAAAATATTCGCGTCTTCTTCGACAGTAAGCTTGTCCAGATTCGTAATGCTTGCACCTTCCGCAAACATAATCGTGCCAGCACTTGGTATCTTCAGCTCCTCACATAAGGTTGCCGCTCCATAGACTCTCGTAGTGTTGTTCTTGTTATCTACCACAATAGAATCTGTATATGTTCCCTTTATTAATGAAAAGTCTATTTTTCCCGCTCTAATCTCACTATCCACGCAGTTAAGTGAACCCCATACGGATACACGATCCGCTGTATTAATCTGACATCCAGAACAGCTAATTGTATTTGCGTCTATATATCCTCCTACA
>ERZ773136.2374-NODE-2374-length-15997-cov-3.784343_pt1 | contig 15997 bp, 16 predicted proteins | sample MGYA00580855_ERZ773136 | MGnify/ENA primary metagenome ERZ773136 (study PRJEB29015, sample SAMEA2737860) | human gut metagenome | biome: human gut; feature: human-associated habitat; material: faeces | place: China | collected 2012 ... | reverse complement strand
CCCTTCTCCACCCAGGAGCTGGTGGCCCGGGTGCGCAGCCAGCTGCGGCGCTATTTACAGCTGGGCGGTGGTACGGTGCGCCCCACCAGCTTTGTTATCGGCGGGATAGAGCTGGATGATAACGCCAAAGCGGTCACCGTGGATGGCGAACCAGTCTCCCTTACCCCCAAGGAGTACGATATCCTTCGCTTTTTGATGCAGAACGCCGGGACGGTTTTCACCCCGGCGGAAATTTACCGGCGGGTGTGGGATGACATCCCCCTCAATGCCGCCGGCGCCATTGCCGTGCACATCCGGCACCTAAGGGAAAAACTCGAGATCAATCCCGCCGAACCCCGCTACATCAAGGTGGTGTGGGGCAAGGGCTATAAAATGGAGGTGAACCCCATATGAAGCGATTTTTGGATAAGACATGGACAAAGGTTGCTGCCTTTATTCTGTTTTTTGTTTTTCTGGGGCTTTCGGTTGCCGGCGGCGTGGGAATCTACTTCCTTGCCGCAAATGATGTCTACCTTGCCGGCAGCGAGGCAAGCCGGCAGATCCTGTACGATGGTCAGGCAAGCGATGTGATGACCACAGTGATTAACGGACTGTATGAATGCAGTGACGGGGAGGCGCTGCGGGGCTGGCTGCTGGAACGGTGTCCGCCGGAGAACGGCTACGGCATTACCGTGACCAATGCCGAAACCGGCGAGGAGATTGTGACTGCCCTGCCGAAGGACGCCAAGATCATTTATACCGCTCACCGAGGAACCGTTTTTTCCGGAGCGGAGCTGAACGTGACCATAGAGCTGCAGGAGGGCTTTATCCCCCGCACCTATGAATATCGGCTTTCGTTGTGGCTGATGAATATAAAGGACATTATTATCCCGCTGACGGTGCTGTTCGTGGTGCTGACGCTGTTCTGCTTCTTCTGGCAGATGGCTGCCGCCGGTCACTGGCAGGGATTTGAGGGTATTCACCTGACATGGTTCGATAAGATCCCGCTGGATCTCATGGCGGTCGGTATTCTCATTCCCGCTCTCGCCCTTTTCAGTGAATACTATTTATACAGTTCCGGCTTGTTGACGGCGCTGTGGGGAACAGCTATTCTCTGTTTTGTTTATCTGTTTATCATCTCCTTTGTCACCCGCTGCAAGGCAGGAACGGTGCTGAAGAACAATGTCGTCTGGTATGCCATTAGGCTGCTGTGGCGAATCGTCAAAAGCATATGGGGCTGGCTCCATCATCTGGTACGCTCCATTCCGCTGATCTGGCGGACGGCACTGGTGATTGCTGCCATATGCCTGTTTATCCTTATCATCGGCAGTCACAATTCGATGTTGTCGCTGCCCATGGTTCTGCTGTATCTTCTGCTGATGATGTTCGCGCTTTATGTTGCCATTGGATTTGCTACCCTGCAGCGCGGTTCCAGGGCACTGGCGGAGGGCGATTACAGCAAGCCGGTGGATACGCGCTTTTTGCGGGGCGATCTGAAGCGGTGCGGCGAGAACTTGAATAAAGTGCAGCAGGGCGTGCAGCGTGCCGTAGACGAGCGGCTGCGCAGCGAGCGCATGAAAACTGAGCTGATCACCAATGTATCGCATGATATCAAAACGCCGCTTACCTCCATTGTTAATTATGTCGACCTGCTTAAAAAGGAAGAAATTAACAACCCAAAGGCGCAGGAATACCTGGAGGTACTGGACCGCCAAAGCAAGCGCCTAAAAAAGCTGACTGAGGATCTGGTGGAAGCCAGCAAGGCTTCCAGCGGCGTGATCCCAGTGGACTGCCAGCCCACCAATGTGAATGTGCTGCTTTCCCAGCTGGAGGGCGAATATGAGGAGCGGCTGCAAAAGGCGGAGCTGACGATGATCGTCCACCCTGCCGCAGGCGATCCCGTGGTGCTGGCCGATGGCAAGCTGCTCAGCCGGGTGATGGATAACCTGATGAATAACATAGGCAAGTACGCCATGCCAGGTACCCGGGTTTACGCGGCCGCGGCTGCCGATGAAAAGGAGTCGACCATCAGCATCAAAAATGTTTCCCGCAATGAATTGAATGTTTCCGCTGATGAACTGATGGAGCGTTTTGTCCGCGGGGATAGCAGCCGCCACACCGAGGGCAGCGGCCTTGGGCTTTCCATCGCCAAAAGCCTGGTGGAATTGCAGGGCGGCCGGTTCGAGCTCTCCATTGACGGCGATCTGTTCCGTGCCGATATTTCCCTGCCGCTGTACCGTCCCCAATAAAAGATATAAACCGTCGTTCCCATCCTGGGCCGGCGGTTTCTCTTTTCCGTAAAAATGTTTCACGTGAAACATTTGTTCTTCTCTCGGCAAAAACTCCCCCGACCGGGGGAGTAAATATCATTTTTCATCCAGCACATAGTAGGTCCCCACCGCGTTGACACAGGGCTTTTCCGGAGCATTGGGCAGGTACATGGTGCAGTGGGTCTGGTTTAGGCGGCGGCCCATGTGGTCAATGGTAGAGGTGACATAAAAATCCTGCTGGAGCGGCACCGGCCGCAGGTAGTTGATGCTGATATTGGCGGTGGGGGTGACATGGGCGCCGTGGGCGGAGAAAATGCTGAGCATACCCATGGCAAGATCAGCAATGGAGGAGAGAATGCCGCCGTGGGTGACACCAGCCGGATTGCTCATCCATTCCAACGGATGGAAGGCAAGAGTGCAGCTTTTAGCGGCCCAATCCACCGTGACCAGGCGGGGGGCTAGCATGGCATTAAAGCCGCCGCGCTCATTATTGATCGTCTTGGTAATAAGCTCTTGGATGGCCTGCTCCATCCCGGCCTGAGAGTAGTATTCCTGTTGCATTTGGCTATGGATTCCTTTCCTTTGGGTCAATCAAAAATTTGAAATGAATTATACCATAAAAAAGAGAAGAAAGCAAAAGTTGCTTTTATGGTTTACTTTCATGCTCTAAAGTGTTATATTAGTGGTATCAAAACAAAGGGGGCATTTGGTTGATTTCCAAAAAGCCGGACGATAACCTGTCATTCCTTTACCGCGCTATTCTAATGCTGCAGACCGAGGAGGAGTGCGAACGCTTCTTTGATGACCTGTGCACCGGCCCGGAACTGAAGGCCATAGCGCAGCGCCTGGAGGTAGCAAAGCTGCTGAAGGAGCAAAATGTATACAGCAGGATTGTGGAGAAAACGGGCGCTAGCACCGCCACCATCAGCCGGGTAAACCGTTCCCTGCAGTACGGTGCCAATGGCTATGATATCATCTTTGAACGACTGGAACAGGCCGATGGCAAGCTATAAGGAGACCTTCTCCGCCTACTATGACGCCCTGACCGAGGATGTGGACCGGGCTGTGATAGCCGACCGCTGCGAGGAGCTATTGGCCCAGTACCACCCCAAGCGGGAGTTGGCGCTGGACCTGTGCTGCGGCACCGGCACACTGGCGACCGAGCTGGCCCGCCGTGGTTTTGAGGTTATCGGGGTGGATGCGTCCCCGGAGATGCTGATGCAGGCTGCCGAAAAGAACATGGCGCTGGAACAGCCGGTGCTGTACCTGTGCCAGCCGCTGGAACGGCTGGACCTGTATGGTACGGTGGACCTGGCAGTGTGCACGCTGGATAGTCTCAATCACCTGCCGGGAAAGAAGGCACTGCAAAAGGCGCTGCATCGGTTACAGTTCTTTGTGGAGCCGGGCGGCCTGTTCCTCTTTGATGTGAATACCCCCTATAAACACCGGGAGGTGCTGGGAAACAACTGCTTCGTGCGGGAGAGCGAGGCTCTTTTTTGCGTATGGCAGAATGAATATACCCCTGAGGAGCACAAGGTAGAAATCCAGATGGACTTCTTTCGGCGGGGGAAGGGAGAACAGTATACCCGGGATGGGGAACAGTTCTGCGAATGGGCCTGGGAGGACAAGGAGCTGACGGCAATGTTGGAGGCGGAGCACTTTGAGGTGCTGGAGCGCTGGGGCGGCTATGACCGGGCGCCGGTGATGCCCACGACCCAGCGGATGGTGTATGTGACCCGGAGACGGTAAAAACTTTCTGCAAAAACAGCAAAAAAGGGATTGACAAGAGCGGTAGTTTCCCGTATAATTACTAATGTTGCCGATACGATACGGCAGATTAACCGGCGGCAAACACATGGCCCGGTAGTTCAGCTGGTTAGAACGCTAGCCTGTCACGCTAGAGGTCGTGGGTTCGAGCCCCATCCGGGTCGCCATATATAAGCGGGTTTAGCTCATCTGGTAGAGCGCCACCTTGCCAAGGTGGAGGTAGCGAGTTCGAGCCTCGTAACCCGCTCCATTTTTTTCGGCACCATAGCCAAGCGGTAAGGCAGAGGTCTGCAAAACCTTTATTCCCCGGTTCGATTCCGGGTGGTGCCTCCAAAACCGGCAGCACTTTTAGAAGTGTTGCCGGTTTTACCTTTTTCTACAAAAATAGCTGCCGAGGGGCGGCTTTTCATTAGCACATAAGTTAGAATAAACTAACTGCATGGATAAGATGCCGCAGCAATAAAGAGGGAACGGATGAAGTATTTTGAGTATGGGGCAGAGCGCCCAGAGGGGCTTTCAGAAAGAAGTTCAGGCGGCATACTGGCAGGATGCCCAGCAGTAAAAGAGCGGAGGTGTGACGAGGTTTTGGGATAATGTGGCGTTGGTATACGATATTTTTGCGAATGTCTTTAACCGGAAGGCAAATAAAAAGCTGTGCGATACAGTGACGGCGCTGATCCGGCCTACCGATGAGGTGCTGGGATGTGCCTGCGGCACCGGGCTACTGACCGGGGTGATCGCCCACAAGCGCAGAAGCCGGCTATCCCCTGTGCGAGGGGAAGATCCCGCGCGCGGTGGCCGCGCCGAAAAAGCGGAATGGGGAAGTACGGTGGCATGAAGGCGGAAACGCTGGAGGAAAACATCTCACTTACTGAGATTGCCCATAGGAAAATGACAAGCTATGTGGTATAATGACCCCATATAACCACAGTAGGAGGAAAAAAGCATGAGATATGGGATCATCGGTGCGCTGGATGAAGAAATAGCACTGGTAAAGGAACAGATGACCGAGGTGAAGGAGCATAAGCTGTATGGGCGCAGCTTTTACACTGGGCGCATCGGAAAAAAGGAGATCGTGCTGGTGTGCTGCGGTGTGGGCAAGGTAAACGCAGCGCTCTTTGCCAATGCGGTCATACGGGAATTCCACGCCGAGGCGGTCATCAATATCGGTATTGCCGGGGCTATTGGCGCGGGCATTGGAGTGATGGATGTGGTGCTGAGCACGGAGGCGGCGTTCCATGATCAGGATGAGGTCATGGTAAAGTATTACCCGTTCCGCAGGTCCTTTCAGGCAGATCCTGCTCTGCTGGCATTGGCGCAAATGGCGTGTGAAGGCGTGACAATACACGGGAAGGTCATTTCCGGATTGATTGTAAGCGGCGACCGATATGTAACGGATAACGCTATAAAGCAAAGCCTGCGGGAACGCTTTGACCCCTGCTGCACCGAAATGGAGGGTGCTGGCATTGCCCATGCAAGCTTTGTAAACGATACTCCGTTTCTCATCATCCGGACGATGTCTGACAGTGCGGATGAAGGGGCAGATGACAGCTACGATAACTTTATTGATGTGGCGGCGCACCAGTCAGCGGCCATTGTGCTGAAGATACTGGAGCTAGCCGAATAAGCCCAACAAAACAGAAAAACCAATCCCCGGTACCCTCCACAGAGAAGCACCGGGGGAACTTTTATATTTTCTCCAGCAGCCGGGCAATGGGGGAACGATGGACCTTCATGGCGCCGACCGGACAGAATTCCTGACAGCAGAAGCACTTGATGCACTTTTTGCGGTCAATGCGTGGTTTGCCGTTTACCATGGTGATGACCTTGGCCGGACAGATGCGCTGACACTCGGCACAGCCGATGCATTCCTTCTTTTGAACACCGGGCCGAGAGCTCATCGCGGCGCGGAGCAGGCGGTTGAGCGCCTTGCCCCAAATGGCCGCGTTGCCATCCTGATGGAGAAGGTTTTCGGCATTGCGGATATTCTTGAAACCCGGAACGATATAGGGTTGCCAGGGCTCGCTGACAGTGATTTCTCCGATTTCCTTGGGGGAGAGGGCGCGCTCCTGCGCGGCGGCAATGGTGGGGATACAGGCCGGCGGCAGGCCGATGATACCGGCACAGATCATATCCAGGCGGTAGGGGTTACAGCTGGCCAGCAGACAACCGATGGGCCGGGGCGTACCAGCGGTGGGACCATTGCCCTCCATTCCCACTACGGCATCCACTATGTGCAGCTGGGCAGGACGGGCAAGGCTCAGGTCCACGATCATGCGGGCGAAATCCATGGGGTTGGAGTAGCGGTAGTGGTATTCCGATTTGACACTGCCGGGTACTATGCCGTACATATTCTTGACGGCGCAGGTCATGCCCATCATGCCGTGGGTTTTCAGCTTGCAGCAGTTGATGATAGCATCGGCGTCATCCAAGTAGGCGGTGTATTTGAAGTCGTGAGCAACAGCTGCTTCCGGAAAATGGGCCTCCCGCACCTCAAAATTCTGATTGAGGTGTGCGCCGTATCGCTCGGCTTCCGCCACGCCGCACCGCTGGTAGATGCGGCCAAGATAGGTGGCATTGTACACTCCGCCAGGGCTATCGCCAATGACGACCGAAGCGCCGCGAGCAATCAGCATTTCACTAAGGGCACATAGCAGCGCCGGGTGGGTGGTCACGGCATCCTCCGGCGGGCGGCCGGCAACAAGATTGGCCTTGATGACGATCTTCATACCGGGGGTGACCCAGTCCAGACCGCCCAGCGGTGCCAGCAGACGGTCAAGGGCCGCGCGGATATGATCTATTTCATAATCGGTGCAGCGCACCAGCGATACATCACAGCTCATGGTATTTCTCCCAGTGGGTGGTTTATGATGTTTATTATAGCAGGAAATTGCCATCGGGGAAAGAAAAATCTCCCCCGGTAGGCGGGGGAGTGAAAAGGGACTTAATTTGCCTTCTTCTTTTCCGGGATAAGGAAGATGAACACCAGTGTACTGATGAGCAGCAGGAATGGGTAGAACAGATAGGGGATGATCTGGAAGGCGGTAACGCTGTGCCCTAGTTCTGTTACAGCGGTGATGGCAACCAGCATCTGTGCGCCGTAGGGGATGATGCCCTGGAAGACACAGGAGAAGGTATCCAGGATGGAAGCAGTTTTGCGGTTGCTGATGCCGTACTCCGCGGCCATTTCGACAGCGATGGGATTGGCCATAACGATGGCGACGGTATTATTGGCAGTAGCGATATCCATGGCGCCAACCAAAAGCCCCATACCAAGCTGGCCGCCCTTTTTGCCGCGGAATACCTTCTTGATGCCGCGAAGCAACGCCTCAAAGCCGCCGTATTCCCGGATGAGAGCGCAGATGGCGGAAACCAGGATGGCGACCATGGTGGTCTCGAACATGCCCTCGGCGCCGGTGCCCATGTTTTTCAGCAGGCTTGTTGCGGAGGTTTCTCCGGTAGCCAGCATGATGATGGAGCCGGAAAGGATGCCGATGAGCAGTACCACAAAGACATTAATGCCGATGATGCCGCCAGCCAGGACCAGAATGTAGGGAATGATCTGGATGAGATTATACTCTTTGATGATAGGGAATTGCTCGATGGGAGTATTGAGCGAAATGATAAGGATGAGCGCCAAAGAGAGCAGGGCGGCAGGCAGTGCGATCTTGAAGTTTTCGCGGAATTTATCTTTCATCTGGCAGCCCTGGCCATTGCAGGCGGCAATGGTGGTATCGCTGATGAAGGAGAGGTTGTCCCCGAACATAGCACCGCCGATGACCGATGCCACGCAGAAGGGCAGGGAAAAGCCGGTGGCGACTGCCAATGGCGCAGCGATAGGAGTGATAAGGGTAATGGTACCTACCGAGGTGCCCATGGCCAGCGAGACAAAGCAGCTGACGACAAAGAGAATGACAACAGAATACTGCGAGGGAACATGAGAAAGCAGCAGGTAGGCAACGCTTTCGGCACTGCTGGCCAACTACGCCCACAAAGATGCCCGCCGCCATGAAAATGAGGATCATGGTAACAATGTTTTTATCCCCGATGCCGTGGCCCATCAGCTCCAGCTTGGCGTCAAAGGAGAGCTCGCGGTTCTGCAGGCAGGCCACCAGCAGGGCGATGAGAAACGCCACGACGATGGGAATATTGTAAAAGCCCATGTTGATCTTAAGGCCATACTTAAATAACAGGCCTAGACCTAAATAAATGACCAGAAACACCCCAATGGGCAGCAGGGCAATGGGATTGCTTTTTTTCATGTGGGTTCCTCCTCCAAAGCACAGTGAATGGAAAAACACTCTCGCCCCTTATGCATAAGGACGAGAGTGTGGGTTTCCTTGTCACATTTTCGTATTTACGCTTTAATCCAATAAAGAATAACCGAAAAATACACTTTTGTCAAGAAAATGAGGGAATCAGCGGCGCTTGGCCCATGCGGTGGGAGTAATGGCGACCAGCAGGGGATAGATCTCCAGACGGCCCAGCAGCATGGCACCGGAAAGAACCAGCTTGGAGAAAGGGGAGAAGGCGGAATAATTGCCGCTGGGGGAGATGATGCCAAAGCCAGGGCCGACATTATTAAAGCAGGTGATGGCAGCCGAGAGATTGGTGGTCAGGCCGAAGGGTTCCCAGCAGATGAGCAGGAAAATGACCGCAATACAGACAATATATAGGGTAAAGTAGGTATTGCAGCTGTTGATAACCGCTTCATCCACCTTTTTATTCTCAAAGCGGACGACCCGGGTGGAACGGGGGTGCAGCACATGCTGCATTTCCCGGCGGATGGACTGTGCCAACAGCATGACGCGGCTGATTTTCAAACCGCCGGCCGTGGAACCGGAGCAGCCGCCAAGGAACAGGAGCACAAAGATGATTCCCTGACTGAGACCTGGCCATGTGGTGTAATCCGCGGTAGCGAAACCGGTAGTGGAGATGATGGCGGCTACCTGAAAAAAGGAGTGACGGACAGCATCACCCGCGCCGTACATAGGGGCGATATTGAAGGCGATGATACCGGAAGCCACCACAATGATGGAAAGAAAGCAAATAAGCTCATGGCTGCGCAGCGCGGTGCGCCACTGTCCCATGATAATAAGGAAAAACAGATTGAAATTGATGGCAAAGAGCACCATGAAGAAGGCGACAATCCACTGACAGACGGGGGCGTAGCCAGCCATGCTGCTGTTTAGCATGCCAAAGCCGCCGGTGCCGGCGGTGCTCATGGCGTGGATGATAGCATCATAGATAGGCATGTCCGCCAGCAGGAACGCCGCAAATTCCAACAGGGTAAGTACGATATAGATGAGATACAGGATCTTGACACCGTCCCGGGCCTTGGGGACGATCTTATCCATGGTGGGGCCGGGCATTTCCGCCCGCAGGATGTGCATGGTACGGTCGGGGGCCTTGGCCGAGATGATGGTGACGAACACCAGGATACCCATGCCGCCGATCCAGTGGGTGAAGCAGCGCCAGAACTGCATGGAGTAGCTAAGAGCCTCGACATCCTGCAGCAGGGTGGCACCGGTGGTGGTAAAGCCACTCACCGTTTCGAACAGCGCATCGATATAATGGGGAATGGCACCGCTGATGGTAAAAGGCAGCGCCCCCACCAGGGAAAGCGCCAGCCAGGCCATGGCCACTATAACAAAGCCTTCCTTGGAGAAGATATCCTGGCGCTGAGGGGGTGCGACCCGCCGCAGCAGGAAGCCCACGCCCGTGGCAATGAGTATGGCCGCCAAAAAGGCCAGCGCCTGCTTGTGCTCTTTGAAGCCCATGGCAATGAGCAGGGGAATAAGCATCATGGCGGCTTCGATATACAGCACCGTTCCGGTGGTGGAAAGTACGATTCTGTGATTCATTTTCCGCTTCCTTTTTAAGATGGTTTTGGAAATCGCAATTTATTATAGCACAGTAGCGCCAAACAATCAATGCAAAGGCAAAGAAGCCACAAAGGATTTGTCGCTGGGGACGGAATGTGGTATGATAACAAGGAAGGAGAGTGGATCTCATGATACAGAAGGCGGAACGGATCATAGAAGCCTATCAAAAAGTAAAACCGGCTGGCTGTGGTGTCATTGCCATGGATGGCCGAGCGGCGGCAGGAAAAACTACCTTGGCAGAGGAACTGGCTGTGACTCTGGGCGGCGCCGTGGTACACATGGATGATTTCTTCCTGCCAGGAGAGCTGAGAACGCCGGAACGGCTGGCAGCTCCGGGCGGAAATGTCCACGCCGAGCGCTTTGTGGAGGAGGTGCTGCCCTTTCTTCGGCGGGGAGCGGCTTTCCGCTACCGGCGGTTTGACTGCCACAGAATGGACTATAACGGCTGGACGGAAATTCCGCCGGTTCCGGTCATCATCGTGGAGGGGGCATACAGCCAACACCCGCGGTTTGGAGGTTATGCCGATCTGACGGTGTTCTGTGATATCGCTCCGGAAGAACAAAAGCGGCGCATTACCGCCCGCAATGGGGAAGAGCACTGGATGGTATTTCGGGAGCAATGGATTCCGCTGGAGGAAAAGTACCTGGCAGAGTACCATATCAAAGAAAATGCCATGCTGACCGTATGAACATTGTGTGAATACCGGGCAATATCCGGAAGAACTGGTTGCAATTCCCGGGGGTTTTGTATATAATTTAATCACATTTGCGGGCAATGCCCGAAGATAAAGGAGGTAAACTGATGTCCGAATACATTCTGAGCTGCTGCTCCACTGCGGATCTTTCTAAGGAGTACTTTGAAAGCCGTAATATTCACTATATCTGTTTCCACTATACGCTAGGGGATAAGAGCTACCCCGACGACCTAGGGCAAAGTGTGCCGTTTGATGAGTTTTACGCCCGCATGGCGGCCGGTGAAATGACCAAGACTTCTCAGGTGAATGTGGATGAATTCGTGGCCTACTTCGAGGGCTTCCTCAAGGAGGGCAAGGATATCCTGCATGTCAGCCTGTCTTCCGGCCTTTCCGGCTCGGTCAATTCCGCTCGCATCGCGGCGGAGGAGCTGGCGGAGAAATATCCAGACCGCAAGATCTATGTGGTGGATTCCCTGGGGGCCTCCTCCGGTTACGGTCTCTTTATGGATAAGCTGGCGGACCTGCGTGATGAGGGAAAGACTCTGGAGGAAGTGCGTGACTTCGCCGAGGAAAACCGCCTGAAGCTGCACCACTGGTTCTTCTCCACCGATCTGACCTTCTATGTCCGCGGCGGCCGTGTTTCCAAGGCGGCCGGTTGGTTTGGCACCGCGCTGAAGATCTGCCCGCTGCTGAATATGGACGATGAGGGCCACCTCATTCCCCGCCAGAAGATCCGTGGTAAAAAGGCTGTCATCCAGCAGATCGTAAAGGAAATGGAGAACCACGCCCAGGGCGGCCATGATTACAATGGCAAGTGCTTTATCTCCATGTCCGCCTGCTATGATGATGCCCGTGCAGTTGCTGATCTGGTTGAGGAGAAGTTCCCACACCTCAATGGTAAGGTTATGATCAATAATATCGGTACCACCATTGGCAGCCATACCGGCCCCGGTACCGTGGCACTGTTCTTCTGGGGCGATGAGCGTACCCACTGATCTTATTATTAATGTAATGTCCGAAAGGAGCGCCTTTTATGGCTAAATCCGGCTTTTCCGGCAAAAACATTCTCATCAATCTGATCGTCACCATTGTGGCGGGTTTCATTTACTTTTATGTGGAGCTGCCGCCCATCAATCTGCACTCTGCAGCATTTTATAGCTTTTTCCTGTTCCTCTCGGTAGTATACTGCATCACGGCGGTTATCACTTCCGGCATCTATCGCCAGGCGGAAAACGGCAAGACCTTCTGGAAACTGCTGAAGGGCAGCTGCATCGTGCCGCTTATTGTTATCGGAGCAGTATTTGTCATCTATGTGGTTGGCGGGCTGCTTTCCAGCGTTGTCATCCGCAGCGGCGCCTATGCCAAGCTGATAACTGTGGAGACCGGTGACTTTACCCAGGATATCGAGGAGATCTCCTTTGATCAGATCCCCATGCTGGACCGGGATTCGGCCGAAAAGCTGGGTGACCGCAAACTGGGCGAGCTGGCCGATATGGTAAGCCAGTTTGAGGTAGCGGATAACTATACCCAGATCAATTACAAGGGTCGTCCCGTTCGGGTCACCCCGCTGCGCTACGGCGATATCTTCAAGTGGCTGAATAACCGCAGCGCCGGCCTGCCTGCCTATCTCATCATTGATATGGTGACGCAGGAGGTAGATGTGGTTCGTCTGCCGGAAGGGATGCACTATACTACGGCTGAGCACTTCAGCCGCAATCTGTACCGCCATCTGCGGTTCCAGTATCCCACCTATATCTTCAATGAACCGACCTTTGAGATCGACGAAGAAGGCACGCCTTACTGGGTTTGTCCCCGCATCGTCAAGCGCATCGGGCTCTTTGGCGGTACCGATATCCAGGGTGCGGTGCTGGTGAATGCCATCACCGGTGAAAGCCAGTACTATACCGATATCCCCACCTGGGTGGACGGCGTCTACTCGGCGGAGATCATCATGGATCAGTACGATTACTATGGCACCTACCAGGGTGGCTTCATCAATTCGCTGTTTGGCCAAAAGAATGTGACCGTGACCACTGAGGGCTATAACTATATTGCCCTCAATGACGATGTGTATATGTATACCGGCATTGACTTCGGCCGGCAGCGATGAATCCAATATCGGCTTTATTCTAACTAACCAGCGTACCAAGCAAACCACCTTCTATTCTATCGCGGGCGCCGAAGAATTCAGTGCCATGAACAGCGCCGAGGGTGTGGTACAGCACCTTAATTACAGCGCTACCTTCCCGCTGCTGCTTAATATCAGCAATCAGCCCACCTACTTTATGGCGCTGAAGGACTATGCCGGCCTGGTGAAGATGTACGCCATGGTTAATGTTCAGCAGTACCAGATCGTTGCCACCGGAGCCTCGGTAGAGGAATGCCAGAGCAACTATTATAAGCTGCTGCGGCAGAACAAGCTGGATACCGGGGAAGCCCCCATTCTGCCGGCGGATGAGGATACCGTGACCGGCATCGTAACGGCGCTGCGCTCCGCTGTCATTGATGGTACCACCATGTACTATGTGACGCTGGACGCGGACAATACCGTCTACTGCATTTCCGCCGGTGAGGTGGAAAAGGTCATCCTGCTGAATGTGGGCGATCGGATCACCATCACCTATGAGCCGGATTCTATGCGGGATGATCTTATCTGCACGGCCAATGCTTTTGAATGGACGGTTGCTGAGGAGCCGACCGAGCCAGCGGAGGAGTCCGAGCTGCCCGAGGGCCCCGCTGAAGCGGCGTAACTTTGAATCCCGAACTTACCGTAAAGTCCCTGCCCATAGCGGCGGGGACTTTTAGCGGTTCGCGGTTTTTATTAAGATTGTTTGAATAATGCGGCGGGGGCATTGACAACGCGATAACGAAGTTGTAAAATATATTAGACATTAAACATTCGATCGGAGGGAGCAAAATGCTCAGAATCGAACACCTGACCAAAACCTACGGCGGCAAAAAGGCCGTGGATGATCTTTCGTTACATATCCGTGCGGGAGAGATCTATGGCTTTATCGGGCACAATGGCGCCGGTAAAACCACGACCATCAAATCCTGCTGTGGTATCCTGCAGTTTGAAGAAGGGGAGATCTATGTGGATGGCGTGTCCATCCGGGAAGATCCCATCGGCTGTAAGCGCAAGATCGCCTATCTGCCGGATAATCCCGACCTGTACGAATTTCTCAGCGGGGTGCAGTATCTCAATTTTATTGCCGATGTTTATGGCGTTTCCAAGGAGGACCGGGAACGGCGCATCAAGGATTACGCCGATCTCTTCGGCCTTACCGAAGACCTGGCCCAGCCCATCAGTGCCTATTCCCACGGCATGAAGCAGAAGCTGGCTATCATTTCCGCCCTCATCCATCAGCCAAAGCTCCTTATCATGGATGAGCCGTTTGTCGGCCTTGATCCCAAAGCCGCCCACGAGCTCAAGCAGATCATGCGGCGGCTGTGTGATAACGGCTCCGCCATCTTCTTTTCCACCCATGTGCTGGAGGTAGCAGAAAAGCTTTGCGATAAGGTTGCCATCATCAAGGGCGGCCGGCTGATCGTCTCCGGGACGATGGAGGAGGTCAAGGGACAGGATTCCCTGGAGGATGTGTTCCTGGAACTGGAGGATGACAATGCTTAAAACGCTGCTGAAAGTCCAGTTTGCTGCGCTCAAGGCTTCGCTGCTCCGCAGCCGCCGCAAGCAGAGCAAAGGCGGCACGGGCCGTACCATCGGGTTTGCGGTGCTGTTCCTTTATGTCATCATCTGCTTCTTTATCATGTTCGGCAGCATGTTTTCTTCTATCTGCATGCCGCTGCATGAGCTTGGTCTGGGTTGGCTGTATTTTGCCATCGCCGGTTTGATGGCCTTTATGCTCACCTTTATCGGCAATGTATTTGCCACCCAGACGCAGCTTTTCGATGCCAAGGATAACGAGCTGCTGCTTTCCATGCCCATTGCGCCCAAGTTCATCCTGGGCAGCCGTATGCTGCTGTTGCTGGCGCTGGATCTGGGCTATGTGCTGCTGGTAATGGGACCGGCCGGTGTGGTATATTGCATGAATTATCCCGTTACCGTGCTAAGTGTGGCGTATTTTATTATCAGCACGCTGCTGCTGCCGCTGATGGTACAGGCGTTTTCCTGCCTTGTCGCATGGGTCATCTCTCTTATCAGCAGCAAAATGCGCAATAAGAATATCATCACCATGGTGGTGTCACTGCTCTTTTTGGCAGCGTATTTCTATCTTTATAGCAAGATGGGCGATATTATCTCCGGCCTCATCGCCAATGGCACTGCCATCGCGGTGGCGTTCAAAAAGTACGCTTTCCCCGCGTATTACTTCGGCGTTGGCATCGCGGAGCATAACCTGACCTATCTGCTGCTGTATACCGTTTGCACCCTGGTAGTGTTTGAACTGGTATACGCCATCCTTTCCCGCAGTTTCCGGCAGATCACCACAGCAAAGAAAGGCACCGCACGCATTAAATACAAGGAAAGGTCGATGCATGTCAGCAGCCCGGCCGCCGCGCTGCTGCGCAAGGACTTCCGGCACTTCATTGGCAATCCTATGTATGTGCTCAATGCATGGATGGGGGAGATCCTGCTTGTTGTTGCCTGTGTCGCCATGCTCGTAAAAAAGGATATTCTTACTGAGTTTCTGCCGATCCTGAATGGGGAAGGGGAGATCATGGGGCTGATTCTCTGTGTGATCCTTTGCGGTCTTAGCTGCACCAATCTTATCACGGCTCCATCCATCTCACTGGAGGGAAAGAACCTTTGGATCGCGCAGTCCATCCCGGTACCTGCGGCCACGGTGCTGCGCGCCAAGGTCAAGCTGCAAATGCTGCTCTGTATTCCTATTACGGCGCTTAGTGCCCTGCTGATGGGAATTGTGCTAAAGCTGGAGCTGCTCACATTGGTGCTGGCTGTGCTGGTATCTGCCGCGTTCAATGTATTTACGGCGTTATTGGGTGTTGTGGTCAATCTGCATTTCCCCAAATTCGATTACATCAACGAGACAGTTGTTATCAAGCAGAGCATGAGCACCATGATCTGCATGTTCGGCTCCATGGCCGTGGTGTTGGTATTGGCGCTGCTGTATGCGCTGCTGCTCTCCGCAAGTGTTGCGCCTACCTTGTTCCTTGCTGTATGTCTGGTGCTTTTGGTTATTGTGTGCGTGTTGATGTGGCGGTATTTGGGCCACGGCGGCAGCGCCCGTTTTGCAGCCTTGCAGGCAGATTAAAGCAAGAAATTGTACTTTGTGCTCTCCTTTCTGGGGGAGCACAAATTTTTTGCACCTTTTTCTCGAAAAATGCAAAAAAGGAGTTGACTTTATGTGGGGAAAATGGTAATATAACAAAGCTGTCACCCACGGGGGGCAGCGGAGATGCACCTTGAAAATTGAACAGCATT
>ERZ773136.2368-NODE-2368-length-16033-cov-10.329766_pt1 | contig 16033 bp, 9 predicted proteins | sample MGYA00580855_ERZ773136 | MGnify/ENA primary metagenome ERZ773136 (study PRJEB29015, sample SAMEA2737860) | human gut metagenome | biome: human gut; feature: human-associated habitat; material: faeces | place: China | collected 2012 ... | reverse complement strand
CTATTCCCATTAATCCCGAAGACTTCAATGTATATGGAGTGGATTTTTGGCCGGACAGTCTTGTATTCCATGTCAACGGAAAACGAAACTTTGTTTATCCTCGAATTGAAACCGAACAAGAAGGACAGTTTCCTTTTAATATCCCGCAATATTTGCTAATCGATATGCAGTTAGGAGGAAGTTGGGTCGGTACGGTAGATCCGGCCGACTTACCCGTAGAGATGGAAGTAGACTGGGTACGCCATTACCAATGGAAATAAAACGATAAAAGTATTCTTAGTTACAAGAAAATAGATAATAAAGAACTTATTAACTTGCTTAAACTTTAAATTTATGAACGGACAAAAACAAAACTTTTTCCGCATTTTCTTAGCGGGCGTTCTTATACTGCTCTCTTTCGCAGTATATGCACAGGAAAACACAGTGATAGGTAAAGTGTACGATGTATCAGGCGAACCTATTATCGGAGCCAGTGTAGTGATTCAAGGTACGACACAAGGAACTATCACCGACATGGACGGTGCTTTTCAGTTGAAGGCACAACCTTCACAGACGTTGGTCGTTAGCTTCTTAGGATATAAGGATGTCATCCTCCCAATAGGAAACAAAAATAATTTTAAGGTTACTTTGGAAGAAGACTCCAAGAAACTCGACGAAGTGGTCGTGGTGGGATATGCCACCCAAAAGAAAGTGAATCTAACAGGTTCCGTGGCTTCTGTGTCATCCAAGGATATCCAGGACATCCCGGTAGCCAATACAGCTACTTTGTTGCAAGGTCGTCTTCCGGGTCTGGTACTGACTCAAAACGGTGCACAGGCCGGTAATGACAATCCGGAAATAAGAATCCGTGGTATCGGTACTTTTGGTAACAACAACCCGATGGTATTGATTGACGGCGTGGAAGGCAGTCTTTCACAAATTTCCGAAATCCCCTCTGCAGATATCGACAATATCTCTGTATTGAAAGACGCAGCATCTGCAGCTATCTATGGTGTACGTGCTGCCAATGGAGTTGTGATTATTACAACAAAGAAAGGTAAGCGTAATACAAAAGCGCGGATTACGTATAACGGTTATGTAGGTGTACAGACTGCTACCAATGTGCTTGATATGGCTAATTCGCATGAATATGCTACGTTAGTGCTTGAAGCTAACCGTCAGGCATATGAACCGCTGGTTAAAGCTTCTATCGAAAAATTCGGCGGTAATTATGATTCGTTGACTTTTGGAGCTGATACTGACTGGTATGATGAGTTGCTGCGTCCTGCATTGATGACTAATCATGGAGTAGATATTGCCGGAGGTAGTGAGAAGGCAACATATGCAGTGGGTGTAAATTATCTGTATCAGAATGGTATCATGGATACCCGAAACAGTTATAACCGTCTGAATTTCCGTGCAAATTTTGATTTTGAAGCAACAGACTGGTTGAAAGTAGGAAGCAACATTGTTATCAGTAATTCAGAACAGTACAATGCAGAAAATTCAGCTTGGCTGGCTGCATACAATATGCCTTCTTTAATTCCGGTATACGATTATAGCCGTTCGGATGATGAGGCTTTCCCTGAAAAATTTGCTTCTCCTCAGCAGATTGGTCTTACTAATAACTTCTCGAATCCGGTAGCTATTGCAAAATACAATAACAATAGTCTGAATGAGAACTTCCAGGTTATGGCAAATTTCTTTGCAGAATTGAATTTAATTCCTAATAAACTGAAATTCAAGACAAGTTACAGCCAGGACTTCTCATTGATAAGAGGACGTGTATATGTTCAGCCTTATCTGGTAAGTTCGTTGCAACAGAATTCAGAATCAAGATTGACCAAGACAGACACAAATTATTATAATTATATATGGGATAATACATTGACTTATACGGATTCTTGGGGTAGTCATAATCTGAATGTCTTGTTAGGACAGTCTGCTCGTCAGGAACAGATGCGCAAGCTGGAAGGAAAAGCAACCAATGTTCCCGGTGACTATGATGAATATTTATATCTTACTCAAGGTAATGCAACAGGACGTGAGGTAAGTGATGACGGTTCTTGCTATCGTGGATTGTCTTATTTTGCTCGTGCTAGTTATGATTATGCAGGAAAATATTTATTGTCTTTGACAATGCGTGCAGATGGTAGTTCCAAATATCAGAACAAATGGGGATATTTCCCTTCTGTGGGTGCTGCATGGGTAATGAGTGATGAAGATTTCTTTAAGAAGCAAGAAGTAATTGACTACATGAAGGTACGTGCCAGCTGGGGACAGCTCGGTAATGACCATGTTTCTGCCAGTGATGGATTTGCTTCAATTGTAACTGGCACATCTGCTTCAGGTGTATTTGGAAATACTACATTGCCTGGTTTCCAGAATACAAGCTACTTTAGCTGGTTAGGTTGGGAAAAAGTAGAAGAATTCAATGTTGGTGTAAACTTCGCTGTACTTGATAGCCGCCTGAATGTTGATGTAGATTATTATAATCGTATGACAAAGAATGCTGTTATCAGTACAACCTTGCCTTTCAGTACTCAAACTTTAGCTGGAAACAATGGTGAAATTGAAAACAGTGGTGTTGATATTCAATTAAACTGGAGTGATAAAATTGGCAAAGATTTCAGCTATTATGCTGGAGTAAACTTGTCTACTCTCCGTAACCGTGTAAAGAGTTTGAATGGTGCTCCTTATATTTATGGCGGTAGCGCTGAGAGCCGTACCATAAATCTGGTAGGAGAAGAAATGCAGTCGTATTATGGATATAAGGTATTGGGTGTATATCAGAATCAAGCTCAGATTGATGCAGACCCGATAGCTAAGGCGAATGGACTGGAACCAGGTGACTTTATTTACGAAGACATAAATAATGACCAGGTTATAGATGATAAGGACCGTCAGATTTTAGGATCGAATATTCCGAGATTGACTTATAGTTTCAGTTTAGGTTTCCAATATAAGAATTTGGAATTCTCTCTGTCAACATTCGGACAGGCTGGAAATGAAATTTATAACCGTAAACGTGCTGTACGTTACACTCAGGCAAACTTCAACTTCGATAAAGACTTTTATGATAACCGTTGGACAGGTGAAGGTTCTACCAATACTTATCCGTCAGCAAAAGGTATGCTGAAAGCATGGAACAATAGCCATACAAATTCTTTCTTTGTTGAAAAAGGAAACTTCTTCCGCATACAGAATATTATGTTGGCATATAATTTCCGTAATATCCGTATGGGAGGCTATACATTGCCAGGAGTTAAACTTAGCTTGACTGCTGATCGTCCGTTTACTTACTTTACATCTAACGGATTTACTCCGGAAATTAGTCAAAACTTTGGTTGGGATGAGGGAGTTTATCCTTTGGCAGCCACTTATACTTTTGGCTTGACTATTGATTTCTAATAAATTGCTAAACACGTTAAGTTATGAAAAGTCTTAAGATAAAAAATATATTATTGTGTGCATTTGCTGCCACAACATTATTGTCTTCCTGCTCCGATTTTTTGGATAAATTGCCGGAAAATAAGGTAGACGAAGAGAAAGTTGACTATACGAATCTGAATAATATGTACCAGCCGGTGTCTGGTGTTTATGCCAAATTGCGTCAGAGAGGTTCTCACTGGATTGTATGGGGAGCTACAGTAGTACGTGATGATGATGTTTCTACCGGACGAATTGATGATCAGGCTGATTTGGTGGCTATTGATCAAAGTTATAATTATAATGCAGGTTTTTGGGGAACCAATGAAGCATGGATGGTTTACTATGATATCATCAAAGTTGCAAATGCAGCATTGGAAGCCCTTGATAATTATGCCGTAAATATTGTTTCGGAGGCAGATGGAAAACGTTATGAAGAATATACAGGTGAAGTAAAATTTATTCGTGCATACTGCTATTATCGTCTGACAGAGTTATTTGGTCCGGTTACTATCTTGCGTGACAATAAGCAGACAGATATGACTCGCTCTACAGTCAATGCTGTTTATCGTTATATGCTGAGTGATCTGGAATACTCTATGACATATTTGCCACGTATCCGTCCTAATGAATATACAGACCGTATCGGAGCTGTTTCTGCTTTTACAGCTGAAATGCTGGCTGCTAAAGTTTATATGGAGCAGGGAAACTGGTCGGAAGTTGAAAGACTGACAGATGATATTATTGGTAGTAAGAAATTCTCTTTGTACAGTGATTTCAACAATCTGTTCAAGATTCCAGGTAAGCTTTGCGATGAATCTTTGTTCGAAATGCAGTTTACTGATTTTGGAAATGGTTCAGGAGAAGTTGTTGTTTCGGATAGCTGGTTCACATTCCAGGGGCCTTTGAATGATGGTAATATATCTGGATGGGGCTTTATCAGTCCGACCAAAGCTTTCCGTCAGTGGGCTGCAGAACGTGGTGAGACTATCCGTGCTACTACTACTTTCTTAATAGCAGGTGAAACTACTCAGGAAGGTGATTTCATTAAAGCACCAGCTAGTGATGTTGCTCCAGATTGCTTCAATGGCAAGGCATATACTCCGTCTAACCAGATGACTGAAGGTCGCACAGAGTATGGAACAAATAATAATATTCGTGTATTCCGCTATGCAGAAGTCCTTTTGATGAATGCGGAAGCTAAAGTTCGTCAGAATAAAGATGGTGATGATTCATTCAATTTGGTTCGTAAGCGTGCAGGAATGCCTGAACTGGAAGATGTGACACTTGACCAGATTATGGACGAACGTCGTATGGAACTTGCTTTAGAATGGGGTGAACGATATAACGATTTGCGTCGTACCGGAAAATTGAGTGAGGTATTAGGTCCGTTGGGATGGACTTCTGGAAAGGAATATTATCCGGTTCCTACAGCTCAGATAGACATCTCTTCTACTTTGGAAAATGAGCCAAAGGATGAATAAAGGTAGATAGTTTTTTTTGAAGGTAGCTTTCAGGAGTTTATCACGTATGTGCAGGTGATGCTCCTGAAAGTATTATAAACCGATAATCTGTAAATTCTTATGTGGAAATATTTTTGTGGTCTGTGTGCATTGTTTTTGCTTTCATGTACATCTACGTCCAAAGAAAAAACTTTAAGTATAACCGAACAGACAGCATCTCGTCCGGATTCTTTTGCTTCGGACAGCGTGATGTTAGATTATATACAAAAGGTACATTTTAACTATATGTGGGATGGAGCAGAAAAGACATCCGGTCTGGCTCCTGAACGTATTCATCTGGATGGGAACTATCCTCAGAATGATTCTTCAGTAGTTACTACGGGAGGGAGTGGATTTGGTATCGCAGGTATTCTGGTTGCTATTGATAGAAAATTTATTTCTCGGGAAGAAGGAGTAGCACGTTTACATAAAATCGTCGACTATCTTGCACGTGCCGATCGTTTTCATGGAGTATGGCCTCACTGGCTTGATGGACCGACAGGGAAAGTTAAACCTTTTGGAACGAAAGATGATGGAGGCGATCTGGTGGAAAGCTGTTTTGTTATGCAAAGCTTACTTTGTGTCCGCCAGTATTTCGAAAATGGTAATCAGGAAGAGCAGCAGTTGTGTACAAAGATTAATAAATTGTGGCATGAAATGGAGTTCGACTGGTATCAGAATGGCAAGGATGTCATCTATTGGCATTGGTCGCCCAATTATGGCTGGGAAATGAACTTCCCTCTCGAAGGCTATAATGAAGCTTTGATTGTCTATGTATTAGCTGCATCTTCACCTACTCATCCTGTTCCTGCTTCTGCATATCATAATGGATGGGCGCGAGGAGGAGATATCAAAACTTCAGCTGCACCATATGGACTGCCTCTGGAATTGAAGCATAATGGTGCGGAAGAATTGGGAGGACCGTTATTCTGGGCTCACTATTCGTATATAGGACTTGATCCTCGTAAGATTAAAGATAGATATGCTGATTACTGGAATGTAGTACGGAATCATGCTTTATCCGACTATAGATATTGTGTAGAGAATCCTAAGAAATATAAAGGTTATGGTGAAAACTGCTGGGGACTTACAGCCAGTTATTCTGTGAAAGGATATGCTGCACATTGTCCGGGTGAAAATGATTTGGGAGTAATTACTCCTACTGCAGCTTTATCTAGTTTCCCTTATACTCCTGAAGAATCAATGCGTGCCTTGAAATATTTCTATTCAAAAGGTGACAGCATATGGGGAACTTATGGCTTTTATGATGCATTTTCAGAAACGGATAACTGGACTGTACCGCATTATCTGGCCATTGATCAGTGTACAATTGCGCCAATGATAGAAAACTATCGTAGCGGATTATTGTGGAACTTGTTTATGAGTTGTCCTGAAATTCAGGCAGGACTGAAGAATTTGGGTTTTGAAGTTAAGAAGTGATTTATTTTAATTAGAAAGAAATAATGAAAAAGACAACATTCTTTTTAGTGACTTCTTTGTGTATGTCGGCTGCTATGTTTGCCGGGAACAAGAAATCACTGTTGCCTAAAGATGAGGGTGATATGAATAAGTTCGTGACCGAACTGATGAGCAAGATGACTCTTCAGGAAAAATTAGGTCAGTTGAACTTGCCTGTAACAGGTAATATAACAACGGGACAGGCTAAAAGTAGTGATGTAGCCGGAAAAATCAGCCGCGGAGAAGTAGGAGGCTTATTTAATCTGAAAGGAGTAAAGGCAATCCGTGAAATGCAGGAACTGGCTGTTGAGAAAAGCCGTCTGGGCATTCCCTTGCTCTTTGGTATGGATGTAATTCATGGATATGAAACAGTTTTCCCTATTCCTTTGGGACTTTCTTGTACCTGGGATATGGAAGCAATAGAAAAATCTGCTCGTATTGCCGCTGTTGAGGCGAGTGCCGATGGTATTTGCTGGACTTTTAGCCCGATGGTAGATATCTGTCGCGATGCACGTTGGGGCCGTGTTTCAGAAGGTAATGGAGAAGATCCCTATCTGGGCTCTGAGATTGCAAAAGCTATGGTCAGAGGCTATCAGGGAGAGAAGATGGAGAGAAATGACGAAGTTATGGCTTGTGTAAAGCATTTTGCTTTATATGGTGCTATCGAAGCTGGTCGTGATTACAATACTGTAGACATGAGCCGTAACAGAATGTTTAATGAATATTTTCCTCCTTATAAAGCAGCAGCAGAAGCTGGTGCTGGTAGCTTTATGAGCTCATTTAATGAGGTCGACGGAATACCTGCAACCGCTAATCGCTGGTTGATGACGGATGTTCTGCGTAATCAGTGGGGATTTGACGGTTTTGTAGTTACTGACTATACGGCAATTGCTGAGATGGTTGATCACGGTATCGGTGATTTGCAAGAAGTATCTGCACGTGCACTAAAGGCTGGTACGGATATGGATATGGTAGCTGATGGTTTCATCGGAACACTCGAAAAGTCGCTGAAGGAAGGAAAAGTCAGCATGCAGGATATCGATACAGCTTGTCGTCGTATGCTGGAAGCTAAATATAAGTTAGGTTTGTTTAAAGATCCGTATAAATATTGTGATTTAAAACGTCCGGCTAAAGACTTATACAATGCAGAACACCGTGCTGAAGCTCGTAGAATAGCCGCAGAATCATTTGTTTTATTGAAGAACCAGAACAATCTCTTGCCTTTACAGAAAAAAGGAAATATTGCATTGATTGGTCCTTTGGCTAATACTCGTACCAATATGCCTGGTACATGGAGTGTAGCTGCTACTCCTCAGCGCTATAGCACACTTCTGGAAGGACTTCAAAGAGCTGTTGGTAATCAGGCTAATGTTCTTTATGCACAAGGAAGTAATTTGATGTACGATGCCGACTATCAGACTCGTGCTACGATGTTTGGTCGTGAAATACCTCGTGGAGATGATAAGAAGCTATTAGAAGAAGCCTTGAATGTTGCAGCACAAGCTGATGTCATCGTTGCTGCATTAGGAGAATCTTCTGAAATGAGTGGTGAATGTAGTAGTCGTACAGAGTTGGAAATGCCTGATGCGCAGAGAGATTTATTGGATGCTTTGTTGAAAACAGGTAAGCCTGTTGTGTTAGTTCATTTTTCAGGACGTCCTACAGTAATGACATGGGAACAACAACATGTTCCGTCAATCTTGAATGTCTGGTTTGGAGGAAGTGAATCGGCTGATGCTATATGTGATGTCTTGTTTGGAGACGTTTGTCCAAGTGGAAAGCTTACAGCAACCTTCCCACAGAATGTCGGACAATTGCCAATGAACTACAATCATAAAAATACAGGTCGTCCTCTTGCAGAAGGAAGATGGTTTGAGAAGTTCCGTAGCAATTATATTGATGTCTCGAATGATCCTTTATATCCTTTTGGATATGGATTGAGCTATACAACATTTGCTTATTCAGATATGCAGTTGAGTGCGGATTCTATGAATAAACAAAATGGTGAGCTGACAGCTTCTATTACAGTTACGAATACAGGAAATTACGATGCAGACGAAATTGTTCAGTTGTATATCCGTGATATTGTTGGCAGCATTACCCGTCCTGTAAAAGAGTTGAAAGGTTTCCAGCGTATACACTTGAAGAAAGGAGAGAGTAAGAAAGTTTCCTTTAAGATTACTCCTGAACTTCTTAAATTTTATGATTACGACCTGAATTATGTCTGTGAGCCGGGAGATTTTAATGTAATGATAGGCTCAAATAGTCAGGATGTGTCTGTCTTGAAATTTACTGTTACAGAATAATATATATAAGAATAAAAAAACAGTCCGAGATTTCAAATGAGATCTCGGACTGTTTTTGTTATAAAGAATGTTTATTATTTCTGTTCTTTATTTTGTTGAGGCTTACGTTCGCGTTTTGCGTGGTTACCTTCTCCCATTCCTTCTGGTTTAGGTAATAAGACCTTATGTGACAGTTTGAATTTTCCAGTTTTAGGATCAATATCCAGTAACTTAACTTCAATATCATCACCTTCTTTTAAGCCTGCTTCTTCGATAGTTTCCAGACGCTTCCAATCGATTTCTGAAATATGGAGTAATCCGTCTTTACCAGGAAGGAATTCTACAAATGCACCGTAAGGCATGATTGAACGAACTTTTCCTTGATATACTTCACCGATTTCAGGAACAGCAACGATACCTTTTATCAGACGCATTGCATCATCAATCATCTTTTTATTGTTTCCTGCAATTTCGATACGGCCAACACCATTAATTTCTTCAATTGTAATAGTTGCACCTGTCTCTTCCTGCATACCCTGGATAATCTTTCCACCCGGGCCGATTACAGCTCCAATGAATTCTTTAGGGATAATCATTGTTTCGATACGTGGAGCATTTGGTTTCAAGTCTTGTCTAGGCTCAGCGATACATTCTGTCAATTTGTTCAGGATGTATTCACGACCTTCTTTAGCTTGCAACAATGCTTTTTCAAGAATATCGTATGTCAGTCCGTCACACTTAATATCCATTTGAGTTGCAGTAATACCATTTTTAGTACCTGTAACTTTGAAGTCCATATCTCCCAAGTGATCTTCATCACCTAAGATATCAGACAGAACGGCATATTTTTCTTCTCCGGCATTTTTGATCAATCCCATTGCAATACCTGATACCGGATTCTTAATAGGTACACCTGCGTCCATCAGTGCTAAAGTACCGGCACATACAGTTGCCATTGAAGAAGAACCGTTAGATTCCAGAATATCCGAAACAACACGTACGCAATATGGATAATCTGCTGGAATCTGACCTTTCAGAGCACGCCATGCCAAGTGACCGTGACCAATCTCACGACGTCCTACTCCACGTTGTGCTTTTGCTTCACCTGTAGAGAATGGAGGGAAATTATAATGCAATAAGAAACGTTCTTTGTGCTGATCAAGTACATCATCCACAATCTTTTCATCAAGTTTGGTTCCCAATGTAACGGTACTCAAAGACTGTGTTTCTCCACGGGTAAAGATAGAAGAACCATGTGGATAAGGCAATGGGCCTACTTCGCACCAGATAGGACGAATTTCTGTTGTCTTACGACCGTCCAGACGTTTTCCTTCATCAAGGATGCAGCGACGCATAGCTTCTTTTTCTACGTCATGGTAGTAACGGTCTATCATTCCTGCTTTTTCTTCAAGCTCTTCTTCTGTAAACTGAGCTTTGAATTCTTCACAGATTGCATCAAATGCATCCTGACGTTCGTGTTTATTGCGGTTTCCTGATGCAGCTATTGCATAAGCTTTTTCATAACAAGCGTCATGAACGGCTTTGCGTAAGTCTTCATCATTTTCTTCGTGGCAATATTCACGTTTAACAGTAGAACCAACTTCTTCCATCAGTTCCATCTGTGCCTTACAGTGTATCTTGATTGCTTCGTGAGCAGCTTTTAAAGCTTCTAACAAATCTTGTTCGCTCACTTCGTTCATTTCACCTTCTACCATCATGATGTTTTCATAAGTGGCAGCTACCATCAGATCCATATCGGCTTTTTCAAGCTGTTCGAATGTAGGATTGATAACGAATTGACCGTCAATGCGTGCCACACGTACTTCTGAAATCGGACCGCCGAAAGGAATGTCGGATACGGCCAGTGCTGCAGAAGCAGCCAAACCTGCCAAAGCATCAGGCATATCTACACCGTCTGCTGAATACAAAATGATGTTTACGTAAACTTCTGCGTGGAAATTGTCGGGGAACAATGGACGCAAAGCGCGGTCTACCAAGCGGCAAGTCAGAATTTCATAATCAGAAGCTTTGCCTTCGCGTTTGGTAAAGCCACCCGGGAAACGTCCGAATGCTGAATATTTTTCTTTATACTCTACCTGAAGCGGCATAAAATCTGTACCGGGAACTGCATCTTTTGCTGCACAAACAGTAGCCAGCAACATGGTGTTACCCATGCGTAGCATAACAGCACCATCTGCCTGTTTTGCCAGCTTTCCCGTTTCGAGTGTAATGGTTCTTCCATCACCTAGCTCGATCGTCTTAACAATAGGATTGATCATAAAAAATGTTTTAATATAAAAGTCTTCTTAAAGTTCGCGCAAAGATACAAATATTATTATACTAATCGGGTGTAAATGAGATAAAAGTTTAGTCTGTACGTATTTTTATATAATTCTTATTCCATTTTACATTTGAGGTTTGTAATATCGGCACTTGGATCAGGCTAAAAAAAATATGTCATTTTATAAGAACTTGGATAAAAACTTTGTGAACTCATAAAAAGCCGTATCTTTGCATCCCGAAATGAATAATAATCGCTAATGAAAAGAAATGCTTATATCGCTGCAGCTCTGTTGTTCGCAGGTTTTACGGCCTGCAACAACGAGCCTGCTTTTAAGGTGCAGGGAGAAGTGACCGATGCTGCCGATAAAATGTTATATCTGGAGCAGACAGGATTAGATGGTATTGTTGCGCTGGATTCAGTGGAATTAGGAAGTGATGGCGCTTTCAGCTTTGCTGCCGCTCGTCCCGAAGCGCCTGATTTTTACCGATTGCGTATTGATAATAAAGTGATAAACTTCTCGGTTGATTCTACTGAAACTGTTGAAGTAAAGGCTGATTATAAAAATTTTGCAACGGAGTACAATATTCAAGGCTCTGAAAATAATCAGAAAATCAAAGAACTGGTTTTATTGCAGACAGATTTGCAGGAACGTGTGAATCGTATGGCTCAGTCGGGAATACCTGTTGGTATTGCTCAAGACAGTCTGACACGTATGGTAGATGCATATAAGGATGAAGTGAAGCGGAATTATATATTCGTTGCTCCCAATAAACCTTATGCGTATTTTGCTTTATTCCAGGTCTTAAATGGATATATGATTTTCGATCCGTTGAATAATAAGGAAGATGTGAAATGTTTTGCTGCTGTGGCTACAAGTATGAACAATTTGTATCCACATGCTGACCGTTCACGTAATCTGTATAATATGGTTATCAAGGGTATGAAAAATACCCGTGCTCCGCAGGTGAAACCTTTGGATATTCCAGCAGATAAAATACAGGAAGCTTCTATTATTGATATTCCATTGATGGATATAAAAGGTACAGTCCGTCATCTTACAGATTTAAAAGGTAAGGTAGTGTTGATAGACTTTACCGCATATGGAAGTGCAGAATCAGGAGCACGTAATTTGCTGTTGCGTGAAATATATGATAAGTATGCCTCACAGGGATTGGAAATCTATCAGGTTTCATTAGATACAGATGAGCATTTCTGGAAAACCGCAGCTGATAATCTGCCTTGGATTTGCGTTCGCGATCCTCAAGGACCATATTCTACTTATGTCAGATTGTATGGTGTGACTCAGTTGCCGACTGCATTTTTGGTAGGCCGGAACAATGAACTGAATATGAGAATTGGTCCGAAAACAGATTTGGAAGAAGCGATTAAGAAATTATTATAACATGTTGAAAAGCATGTGAAAATAGTGCGCTTTGGTACTTGACTGGTATCAATAAAAGGCGTATCTTTGCCAAAGTCATAACAGAGAAGGGTTCCGATACATGTTTGTGTATCGGGATTCTTTTTTGTTTTATAAGCAAGAACAATTTAATTAATAACGAATATAATAAGGAGGAAAAAACTATGGCTTATATGTCAGAAGAAGGCTATCAGAAGTTGGTAGCAGAATTAAAGCATCTGGAATCTGTAGAGCGTCCGAAGATTGTAGCTGCTATTGCTGAAGCTCGCGACAAGGGTGACTTGTCTGAGAATGCAGAATATGATGCAGCTAAGGAAGCTCAAGGTATGCTGGAAATGAAAATAAATCAGTTGAAAGCAACAATTGGTGATGCGAAGATTATAGATACATCTAAATTGAAAGCTGATACAGTTCAGATTCTTACTCGTGTAGAACTGAAGAATGTAAAGACTGGCATGAAGATGGCATATACTATCGTGTCGGAAACTGAAGCTAACCTGAAACTGGGTAAGATTTCTGTAAATACACCGATTGCTCAGGGTTTGTTGGGTAAGAAAGTGGGTGATATTGCAGAAATTACTATTCCACAGGGTAAAATCAGTCTGGAAGTAACAGGAATATCGTTTTAACTATAAGGCGGGTCTGCTTTGTTGCGGACTTGCCTTTTTTAATATATCATATTATGGCAACAATATTCAGTAAAATCGTTGCGGGGGAAATTCCCAGTTATAAGGTTGCAGAGGACGATAAGTTCTATGCTTTTTTGGATATAAATCCGTTGGTAAAGGGACATACACTGGTTGTTCCTAAAAAAGAAGTCGATTATATCTACGATCTGAGCGATGAAGAATTGGCTGCTATGCATGTATTTGCAAAACATGTGGCGCTGGCTATTCAGAAAGCTTTCCCTTGCCGCAAGGTTGGAGAAGCAGTAATTGGTCTTGAAGTACCTCATGCTCATATTCATCTGATCCCTATTCAGAATGAATCGGATATGCTGTTTTCTAATCCGAAACTGAAGCTGAGCGATGAAGAGTTTAAGTCCATCGCAGAACGTATTCATAACGCCTGGGAAGGCAAAGCTTGATACCTCCTTTCTACCAATATTACAAGAATGAAAGCCATCCTTCATCTCGCAGGATGGCTTTTTTGATTTATACAGTGATTTAAAGTATTTATTATGATGAAGAAAGTGATATTCTTGTCGATGTTGCTGGCCTTTTGTATGCTGGCTTATGGACAAACATACCGCATAGAAGGAACTGTAATAGATAAAACAAGTCGTAAACCACTGGAATTTGTCAATGTACTGGTTGTTGGCTTAGGAATAGGCTCTTCTACAGATGCCGAAGGGCATTTTAGCGTCGAACAGGTTCCGCCTGGAATCTACCGTTTGCAGGCTTCCATGTTGGGGTACAAAACAGTCTTTACATCCGAGTATCGTGTAAATCACCGTACTCCTCATATTCAGATTGAAATGGAAGAGGAGGGAACGCAACTGGAAGGAGTAACTGTTACGGCTTCTCCTTTTCAAAAAGTAGCAGAAAGTCCGGTCAGCCTTCGTGTAATCGGTTTGCAGGAGATAGAAAAAGCACCCGGTGCCAATCGTGACATATCCCGTGTGGTACAAAACTATCCGGGAGTCGCTTTTTCTCCCATCGGCTACCGGAATGATTTGATTGTACGTGGTGGTGGGCCATCGGAAAACCGTTTTTACCTTGATGGGGTAGAGATACCGAATATCAATCATTTCAGTACGCAGGGGGCTTCAGGAGGTCCGGTAGGACTGATTGATGCCGATCTGATACGTAATGTGAAGTTTTATAGCGGTGCTTTTCCTGCCAATAGGGGAAATGCCTTGAGTTCAGTGCTCGATTTTAGTCTGCGCGACGGAGATATGGAGCATAACTCACTGAAAGCTACGTTAGGAGCGTCGGAAGTTTCGCTTACTTCTAACGGACATCTGGGGGATAAGACTTCTTATCTGGTATCAGTACGACAATCTTATTTGCAAATGTTGTTTAAGGTTTTGGGATTACCTTTGCTTCCTGCTTATACGGATGCTTCGTTTAAACTGAAAACGCGTTTTGATGCACGTAATGAACTGACGTTGCTTGGATTGGGCGGTATTGACCGGATGAAGCTGAACTTTGATATAGAAGGAGAGGATGCTGAATATATATTAGGTTATTTGCCTAAGATAAATCAGGAAACTTTTACTTTGGGAGGTGTATATCGGCATTATGCCGGTCCGCATGTTCAGTCGGTGACGTTAAGCCATAGCTATTTAAATAACCGTAACCTGAAATATCACGACAATGATGAAAGCTCGGAGGATAATCTGACGTTGCGTCTTCGGTCAGTAGAGCAAGAAACGAAATTGCGGATGGAAAACACTTCTACCTGGAACCTTTGGAAGCTGAATGCTGGTGTGGAATTGAATTATTCCCAATATTCCAATACAACTTATCAGAGAGTTTTTACAGATGAAGTGCAAATTTTCGATTATCGTACAAATCTGGATATATTCCGTTGGGGGCTTTTTGCTTCAATGGATTATTCAGCTCCAGACGAGCGTTTTACTGCATCACTTGGAGTTCGTACAGATGGAAATAATTATAACGACAAGATGAAAGAGCTGTGGAGGCAGCTTTCTCCTCGTCTGTCTGTATCGTACAGATTGATTGACCGTCTGTTCTTAAGTGGTCACATGGGACTGTATTATCAGCTTCCACCTTATACAGCACTCGGTTTTAAAGGAAATGATGGCAGTTACCTGAACCGTAATCTGGATTATATTTCCGTATCTCAGGAAAGTGTTGGGCTTTCTTGGCAGCCTAATGGGAATATGGAAATATCGGCTGAGGGATTTTATAAATTCTATCGCGATATGCCTTTGTCCGTGTCTGACGGCATACCTTTGGCTTGTAAGGGAAATGACTACGGGGTAATAGGTAACGAACGGCTGATATCTACAGCTGAGGGACGTTCATACGGAATAGAAATGATGTTTAAGTGGCTGTTAGTTCAACGGTTGAACTTATCATCCTCATTAACAATTTTCAAAAGTGAATTCCGTGATGGGAAAGAAGGTAATTATGTGCCCTCTGCATGGGATAATCGCTTTATATTCAATGTAAGTGGAACTTATAACTTTCCCAAAAACTGGAGTGTGGGTATGAAAATAAGCTGCATCGGAGGTTCGCCTTATACACCGTATGATGTAGAAAAGTCATCCTTGGTAGAAGCATGGAATGCACAGGGTAAAGCATATTATGATTACGATCGGTATAATACAGAACGTCTGCCGGCTTTCGGACAGCTGGATATCCGTGTTGATAAAATGTTTTATTGGAAAAAATGTATGTTTGGAGTTTATCTTGATATCCAGAATATTACGGCTAGTAAACTTCGTCAGCCTGATGTGCTGATGAGTACCGGGCAGATTGAAAATCCAACGGCTCCTCTTTCGGAACAACGTTACGTAATGAAGTCTATAAAACAGGAAAGTGGAACCTTGCTGCCTACTCTTGGCATCACTTTTGAATATTAAAGTGTCAAGAGACCAATCATAATTACTATCGAAAAAAAACATGAGGGTGTGTCAAAATGCATACCCTCTTTTTTTATGACAAAGCCCCGACTTTCCCAAGCCGAGGCTTTGTTATTACCTAAA
>ERZ773136.2362-NODE-2362-length-16082-cov-8.717414_pt1 | contig 16082 bp, 5 predicted proteins | sample MGYA00580855_ERZ773136 | MGnify/ENA primary metagenome ERZ773136 (study PRJEB29015, sample SAMEA2737860) | human gut metagenome | biome: human gut; feature: human-associated habitat; material: faeces | place: China | collected 2012 ... | reverse complement strand
GGATTGAGAAATCGAGCGACAGCTTCAAGTCCTGTCATCCGCACCATTTATGCAGATTATCGAATGAAAATTCGGTAATCTGCTTTTTTTGGAGCTTTAGCGAAAATAAACCCCCAGTTCTACTGGGGGAAGAAAAAACACTTTAGTAAATAAAAACCTCTTGATATAATGGTGAAGGTTTGGCGACCGCATCACTATTAAAAATCAGGAGGTTTTTAACGAAATGAAAAATGAGGTAAGACACACAGCGCATTCCAGTTACAGATGTGAGTATCACATAGTATTTGCGCCGAAGTATCGCAGAAGAGAGATATATGGCGCATTGAAAAAAGATATAGGAGAGATAATACGCAAGCTATGCTGTGAAAAGAAAGTGGAAATCATAGAGGCAGAAGCGTGCGTAGATCATATCCATATGCTTGTAAGTATACCACCATACATAAGTATAGCACAGTTCATGGGATTTCTCAAGGGAAAAAGTACGCTAATGATATTTGACCGACATGCGAATCTGAAATACAAGTATGGCGGGAGAAGTTTTTGGTGCAGAGGATATTATGTAGATACGGTAGGGAAGAATGAGCGCATAATACAAGATTACATAAGGAATCAATTGGAAGAGGATAATATGCACGAGCAAATAAGTATGAAAGAGTACATAGACCCGTTTACGGGAAGCAAGAATAAGTAGGCAAAGAAAGACAGCCGCTTGAAGCGGCTGCCCGAGATAGTGATGCGATGCCAAATTTCAGTACCCATTTATGGGTTGGCAGGTATTATCCCCTTTTAGGGGTTATGCAAACCACCAGTTTACTGGTGGTTATGATTATTGCGCCCAAAACGGCTTTCCCGCCACCGGGGTCATCGGTTTTGGTACATCCTTGACTATATGGTTCAGGCGAATTCCAAAGCCGCCTGCTAAAACGATCGCGTCCATAAAACCTCCCGCTCGCAGCGTAAGATTCAATCCATACCCGGTTACCAGCACCCGGCAACGCACTTATGCACCCCATAGCGATTTGCCGAATTAAGAGTGTTATTCTTGGAAAAACATATTGATCTACACTTTCGCCGTACACGCTGTCAGAGATGGATAGTACAGGCACTTCACATTTTCCGCTGTGTTTAAGAAGCGGGAAAGTGCAGTTACGTTAGTGGGAGTGCCACAGTACGGTGGTAAAGGGGAAAACTGCTACCGTGGCAACAGGCAGCGGCAGCGAAGCGGTAGCGGAAAGCTGTGGTGGCACAGTCCTTTTGACCGACAGCGGTACACGGGAAAACCGATTACGCGAGGAACATGAGGCAGGTTTGACACAGGGCATAGCGCGCTGAGGAAGTCTTGAAACGTAGTTTCAAGCGGCGTTTTTGGGTACTTTTGTCGCTGGTGACAAAAGTACCCCGCCGGAGGCAACACGTAAAAGACCCCCGCCGGATGGCGGGGGTTCAATGAATGATGAAGAATTTAGGGAACGGATTCCCACGCCAGCCTGCGGACTGGCTCGGAATAACAGGGTGTCCGCGCCTGCGGCGCGGGGACGGTGGACGCGGATTGCCACGCCAGTGACATCGGTCACTGGCTCGCAATGACAGGAACATCGTGGGCGGGTTCGCAATGACAGGAACATCGCGGGGTTCGGAATGGCAGCTCTGGTGGAAACGGGGGCGGAATGACGGGGGTGGCGCGGACGGCTGCGGCAGATTTTTCGTTTTTGCTTTCCGCGGGGTACCTCTCTCTGCGCTAGGCGGGGGCTAAGGGAGGAGGGAGGTCAGATCGAAGAGGCGGGGGGCATTCCGGCAGAAGAGGGCGTAGGCGGTCAGCGCGTAGAAGCCCTGCTCAGTCGCCATGCCGTCCGGCTCTATTGGAACGACTATTGCACCGTCCGACGCCACCTGCTTGGCTGCCGTCCTATCCGGGTTTACTTGACTGGCTGTCACGCTGTTTGGGTGCGATTGTCTGGCTGCTGCGGTGACCGGTGCGGTCTGCTTGGTCACCGTGGGTGCTACGGCGGGAGGCTCCGGCAGCTCATCGCTGTGACGGAAGCCGCCGCCCGCGCAGGCAAAGGCACAGAGTCCGTCCAGCGGTGACGCACCGTTTTTGATGAAGCGGCTGTCCGCTGCCGGATCGATGCCCAGCGACGTCAGAGCCACAATGACCTGAGCGCAGGATTCGCTGTTGACCGTACCCCAGCTCATGAAGCCGCCGTTATCCTGCTGGACGCGGGAAAGGCAGGTCAACGCCCGCTCCACGGCGGCTTGGACGTCCCTGTTCTCCAGATAGGGGGACAGGGACGTTAACGCCATGGCGGTCATATCTACGTCCGATGCTTCACCCAGCAGCGTCCAGCCGCCATCAGGGCACTGGGCGGAGAGGATCTCCGACACCAGACCCTCACGGGTGGTCTGCTCCTCGCCCTCCGCCGCCTGCGGGATGGCGTAGCCGCCGCAGTCCAGTGCGATCAGTGCCCAGATGGGGCCGTTGAGACCCTGTATGCGGAGGTAGCTCATGTCCGAAAGACCCGCCGTCAGGTCGATGCCCGCCACGGCCGTGGCGTCGTATCCGGCGGCGGTCAGACCAAGGATGGTGCGGGAGGTGTCCGTGGATTTTGCGCGGTGGAGGCGCGGAGAGCCGGCCTGACGGACATAATCCTCCGCTGCCGCCTTGTAGCTGCGCGCCATCTCATCGGTGAGGAGACCGGCGCGGCGCAGACCGATTACCGCCCACTCACCGCCGATGGAGCCTGTGGTGGGGGCGGGCTGTGATAGCAGGTATTGACCGGTTTCCCGGTAGGCGGTCTGCCACGGGGATTCCTGCGCCTGTCCGCCGCAGGCACAGAGAAGCAGCGCGACGGCCGCCACAAGAGACGTAAAGAGCCTTTTCATAGTGCACCTCGCTTACAGAAACAGCACGTATTTCAGACGGATGCGGCGGAGGGGACCGGAGACGCGCCATGTGCGCGTCCAGACCTCGTCCTTCAGGCGCAGGGCGCGCTGACGCTGGCTCTCCTCCATAGGATGACCGCTGAATTTTGCTTCCTCCCAGAGAGACACCACCGACAGGTACTCCTGACGGAGATCCTCGTCGATGTCCTGCGCATAGTTCGCAGGGGAGCAGTTCCGCAGGGGCAGACCCTGAGACAGAAGAACGTCCATGGTGTAGAGGTAGATGGTGCGGATGGCGCGGGGAATGTCGTCACTGAGGAAAGCAGCCTTCCGGCGCGCCGTCTTTTTGCGCTGCCACGCCAGCCACAGGACGAACAGGCACAGGAGAACCACCGCCGCCAGCACCGACAGGAAAAGCAGTATTTTCAGCCGGTATTTCAGCCAGAAGGACAGCAGGGACGGCTCCTCGTCCTTCTGCTGAGGGGCGTCAAGATTCTCGGATTCCTGCGCCCTTGAGGAGTGTCCCACAAGCCCGGAGATGCTGCGGTATGTCTCCGCCTGCTCCATCGCCGAGAGGTAGCCGGGAGTGACCTCGAAGGGGAGCCAGCCCACGCCGTCCTGGTAGTATTCCACCCAGGCGTGGCCGCTGGTGCCGTTCAGCGTCAGCGTTTCGCCGGGCTGTAGGCGGGAGGCATCGTCCTTCGTTACGAGGAAGCCCTCCGCGTACCGGGCGGGGATGCCGTAGTAGCGGAACATCATCGCCGCCGCCGAGGCGTAGTGGACATCGTAGCCCGTCTGGGCACCGTCCAGAAAGCTGAGGACAAAATCGACGCCCGGCGGCACCGGCGATACGCTTTCGCTGTAAGTGGCGTAGGTGCTCAGGTAGAACAGAATGTTCTGCTTTGCCTTCTGGTAGTCAAAGTGGCGTTGCCCGTCCTCTACGGTGTAGGCTCCCAGCTTCTCCCGCAGGAAGCTGTCAAGCTCCGGGGGGAGGGCGGTGTCCACAGTGTAGACGTAGCGGTTATAGGCACCCTCCGTTTGCAGGAAGGCGGAGGGCAGCACCGCGTCCGAGGTGAGGCCGGCGGCGATCCTCTGGTACTGAACGATGATGTTGTTCGCCGCGAGGACGGTGTAGCTCCGCTGACCGCGCAGCCCCGGCGCGTACTGCGCCGCGTCGCCGATGGCGGCGGCATCCAGAGTGGGGCTGGTGGGCATGGTCTCATAGGGAGCGTACAGATACCGGGAGGACGCTGCGGCGTTGGTGACGGTGATGCGGTTCTCACCATGCAGCACCTCCGGGGCGGCGGACTGCGCCGCGCCCACGATCTGGGCTTGCCCGTAAAAGCCGTCGTGGTGGAGCCAGTAGAAGGTGTCCGCATTGGCGGAGAGCGTGGCGTTGGTCTGGGGGAGCCAGCGGCTGCCGTCGTAGACCTCCCCCACGAAGCCGCGCAGGTAGTAGGAGCCGGGCTGGGACATGGTGACGCGAAGCATGGCATCCTCGCTCTGGCGGCGCGTTCCCGCAGAGGTCAGATCGCCGTCGGTGAGTCCGGCATCGTCGTTGGAGCCGCAGCGTATCTCCTGCACCGTGCGGGAGAGGTGCTGCTGGAGGGACGTGAGAGGCGCGGGACGCGCCGTGTCGCCGAGGGCGGTCAGCACTACGGCGGCGGCCAGAAGGAGCAGGGCGGCGCGGCACCATACGCGGACGGCGGCGGTGCTGCCGCGCCTGCCGAAGCGAATGGCGTACAGCAGGAGCAGCACCAGCGCGCCCAGCACCAGCTGCCACGGGGAGGCTGTCGGTGAAAACGTCAGCAGAAGCGGTGACAGCAGAAGGGAGGCCGTCCAGAACCATACGGGACGGGGACGACGGGCGTAAGCGGCACTCCACAGACCCAGCAGCGACGCCAGAGCCGCCGCCACCGCCGCAGGCGGCGCGGCGGAGTCCGCAGCGGCGTAGGCGGGATAGATGCGGGGGTGGAGCTGCTGCCACGCGGCAAGGAGGCTGTCCAGCAGCGGGGCAACGCCGTCCCGCGCAAGAAGGAGCGTTGCCGCGCACAGGAGCATCCAGAGAGCGGGCGCAGCCCAGAAACGCTTTCGCTCGGCGGTCAGGGCGGCGGACAGGGACGACGCCGACGCGGCGAGAAGGGGGATATACACCGGTACCGGCAGTGAAAACAGCAGCACCGGGAGGGCGGACAGTCCTGCCGCCAGAAGCAGTGCCGACAGCCAAGGGGTATTCTTAAAGCGCAAGGTAGACACCCTCCTCTCCGGACAGTGTTTCCGGTGATACCGACAGGAACGAAAAGCGGCTATCCGCCGCAGGCGGCGTGGGACGGAGCGTCACCACAATGATATGGGCGTATTCCGAGGCTGCTGCCATCAGGTGATGGAGCACGGATGGCTCCTCGCAGCGGATCTCCGAGGACAGGACATCGGGGAGAGACTGGGTCAGCTCCTCCAGACAGGTGACCTCACGGAACGTTAGCTCGCCGGAGGCGCGATCCAGCCACGCGAGGCGGTGGGGGATGCTTTCGCCGCAGAGGGCGGCGGAGACGGAGACCGCCGCCTCACCCAATGCCTCCCGCTCCGCTGCCGAGGGCGCGGCATCCGCGCTGCTGTCCAGCAGGAGAAGGAGGGAGTCGTCCACCGGCAGTCCCAGCTGGCGCACCATGAGGTGATCCGTCTTTTCCGACAGCTTCCAGTGGATGCTCCGGATGCGGTCGCCGGACAGGTACTCCCGCAGGGCGAACGTCTCGCTGGGGTCATCGCCGGGGCGGTACATGGAGAACTCGTCGCTGTCGCCGAGGGAGCGTTGCCGCTCGGAGACGGTCAGCTCCACCGGGTAGACGGTGGGCATGACCAGCGTGGCGGCACCGCAGTCCACAGGCACCGCCGCACCCCGGAGACCGAACAGGTCAAACACGTGCAGCTGGGTCAGCTCCACGGTCAGCTTGCCGCAGCGGCGGGGGCGGAGAGTGTGCTGAAGCTGCTGCGAGCCCCTGCCGCCCACGGAGAGACGAAGCACCGCGTCCTCCGTCTCGCCGGTGAGCAGGTTGCGGCAGCGGAGGACGGCGCGGAGACCGGCACAGCTGAAAAAGCAGGCGTTAGAGGCGCGGAGCTCCACCGTCAAGTCCTCGCCCTTGCGGCAGGAGACGGGTGCGGAAAGAGAAGCCGTGATGCGGCGGCGCACCAGCAGCGAGAGGGAGATCTCCAAGGCGGCTGCCAGCAGACTTGCCAGCAGTAGGAAGCCCGCCGCGTTTCCGCTGCCCCAGAGCCAGATGGAGAGCCAGAGCAGCAGCCAGAGCGCGAATAAAACTCTGTTTTTCGCCATGGCTCAGATGTGGTCGGGGCGGGTGACCTGCCGGAGCACCTCCGCCAGCACGTCCGATGGGGAGGTTTCGGAGATCCGCGCCTTGGGGGAGAGGACGATGCGGTGGGCGCACACGTCCGCGAATACGTCGGTCACGTCGTCGGGCAGCACGTAGTCGCGACCTGCCATGAAGGCGCGGCTTTTGCACATACGGCACACCGCCAGCGCGCCGCGGGGGCTGACGCCCAGCACCACGAGAGGGTGGCTGCGGCTTGCCTCCGCCAGCTTCGTCACGTATTCCAGCAGCGCGTCCGCCATGTGCACCTGCTGCGCCTGCGCCTGCATGGTCAGGAGCTCCTCCGCAGAGCAGGCGGTCTGCACCGCTTGCAGCGGGTCGCCGGTCTGGCGATCCCGGAGGATGTTCACCTGACTGGCGAAGTCGGGGTAGCCCATCTCCAGCCGCACCATGAAGCGATCCAGCTGTGCCTGGGGCAGCAGCTGCGTGCCGGCGGAGCCAACGGGGTTTTGGGTGGCGATGACCACGAAGGGGTCGGGCAGCTTGTGGGTGTGACCGTCCACGGTGACCTGTCGCTCCTCCATGACCTCCAGCAGCGCGGACTGGGTCTTGCTGGAGGTGCGGTTGATCTCGTCTGCCAGCAGAAGGTTGGTCATCACCGCGCCGGGCTGGTAGACGAAGGCACCGCTCTCCTTGCGGTACAGGGAGAAGCCCACGATGTCCGAGGGCAGCACGTCCGGCGTGAACTGGATGCGGCCGTATTGCAGACCCAGCGCACGGCTGAAAGCCAGCGCGGTGGTGGTCTTGCCGGTGCCGGGGACATCGTCCAGCAGCACGTGTCCGCGGGAGAGCACCGTCATCAGAATTTTCTCCAGAGTTGCCTCCTTGCCCACGATGACCTTGCCGACCTCCTGTAATATCTTTTCAATGTGTGCGTTCATACTGTTTTCTCCTCACCATTCTCTATAATAGTTGCCGCTGGAGGCACCGTAGACGCCGGCGTCGGCATTGAAGCCGCCGATGTCCTTGCCCAACGCCAGCGTGAAGCGCAGGCGTATCTCTGCGCCGTCCTGCGGCTTGCAGGCACTCATGCTGTAGCCGGGATAGCGTCCGTTGTAGGAATACATCCAGCCCGACCAGCGGTAAAAGTCAAATTCACCCAGACTGTCCATGGACGCGGGCTGGGGGTCGAGGCCTGCGCCGAAGTCGTCCATTTCGTCGCTCACGATCAGTTCCATCAGCTCCTCGTCAATGTAGAAGCCGTCGCAGATGCCGGGCCTCTGTATGGCGGCGAGATAGTTGCTGCTGACGGAGGGGGAGAAGCCGTTGTCCGACAGCAGCTGCGTCACCATGGTCAGGAGATTCGTGCCGCCGGGAACCGTTACGTCCGTGGGGGGCACCAGATAGCCAAGACCTACGGTGGTCGCCTCTACGCTAATGGTGACGGTCACGTCGCCCTTCTCATAGTATACCGTCCAGCTCTGCTTGACCGCGTATCCGTCCGCGTCCGTGGCGGAGATGGTGATGGTGTTGGCTCCCTCGTTGGAGAGGTACGTTTCGTAGCCGAAGGAGCTGCCCGTCTGGCTGCAGGGGGAGTAGATCTCCTGCTCGTTGACCCAGACGCGGTAGTTGTTCAGGTAGAGCTGCTCGCCGCCGGAGCTGACGGAGTTGATGATCGTGATGACATCCGGGCTTTTCAGAACGAGACCGTTTTCCAGACCGATCACGGTGCTGCCCACCTCGATGGAGGCGTTGATGACGGGCTTTTTCTCCTCCGGCGTCGCCTCTGCGTTCCGGTGGAAGCGCACCAGCCACTTGTAGACAAGGTCCGTACCGTCCGCGTTGGTATAGTGCAGCGACAGGTACGCGGGCCGCCGGGTGTCCAGCGTCGCCGTGTACCAGCCGTCGCCGTCGGGGGACAGGGGCTTGTTGTTGTAGCGCACCTGCCGGAGCTGCTCCCTGCCCGTCTCCTGATTGAGATAGAAGCGGAAGCGGAAGAACTCAGTGTCCAGATAGACGGGGAGTTCCTCGGCAATGTGGGAGGGCTGGCTGGTGGTATTGTCGATGACGGTGCCGTTGAAGCTGTTGGTGATCTTGAAGCCGTCCTCCTTGTATTCGACAGTGTAGCGGGCGGTGACGGTGTCGTTTCTGCCGCCGGCACTGATCTCGAAGGTGTTGACACCGTATTCCAGCGTTGCGGAGAAGCGGTCGCCGCTGCCGGTGACGGTCTTGCCGTTGAAGCGGACGGAGGCGCGGAGCTTATTGCCGTCCTTCAGACCGTAGGCGGTGAAGGAGAGGGTGCCGTCCGACGTGGTGCGGAGATCCGCAAGGGATACGCCGTCGCTGTCGCGGACGGCGATAATGACCACCTCACCGCCTGCGCCGTAGTAGACCGTGTAGCCCTGAGACGCAGTGACGGTGTTTGCGCCGTCGCTGTAAAAGGCGCAAACCACGATGGAGTTGGCACCCTCGGCGAGCTTCAGGAGCACGCTGGAGGAGGACGCTTTATAGTCGAGGGACTGACCGTTCAGGGTGACGGTGAGCCCCAGCACCTGAAGCTCCGGCTTCAGATGGCGGATGGTGAAGGTGTAGCGTTCGTAGTCCACCACGTCGCCGTCGATGATGCTGGTCTCGAAGTAGCGATCCGGGTCGCCGACCTCGGCACTGCCCTGTGCCTCGCCGGGGCGGCGGGCTGGCAGCTGACCGCCGGAGCCGCCGCCGCTGCTGCCGATGTCCATAAGGTCGCCGATGCCGCTGTCGTCCGAGGGCACGTCCTGGGGCGGTGCCTCAGCGGGAGCGTCCGTCTGCTCCGGGGGCGTCTCCTGGGACGGCTCCGGCTGCTCCGGCGGGGGCGGCTCCTCCGCTTCCCCGCTGAGAGAGGAGCTGTCGATCTGGGAGGTGCTGTCCGCGTCGTAGAGAAGTTCCGAGGAGGACACCAGCATACGGGAGGCGGCGTCCACGTCCTCGCGGGGCGGGGCCTCTGAGCGCAGTGACAGCGCGCATAGCGTCAGCGCGACGCACAGCAGCAGCCACAGACCGCCGCGCAGGAGACGTATCGTTCTCTTTTTCATTGATTTTCTCCTTGGTTCAGAACGCCGCTCGAAGGGAGAGACCATAGAAGTCTCCCCCTCCGGGCGAGGTTATTCGTCGTTTCTGCGGCGGGTCTGCTTTGTAGCGGAGAACCACTTCCACAGCAGCACGATGATGCCCAGTGCCGCCAGAATGCCCGCGCCCATCCAGATGATCGTCCAGTCGAAGGGGCGGTCAGGCTTTGCAGCCTCTTCTGTCCGCAGGTCGTCCAGAGGCAGCTCCGCAGGCTGCTCCGCCGAGACGGTATCGTCCGCCGCCGTCAGCTCCTTGTACTTGGCGGTCGCCTCCTCCAGAAGATCGATCGCCCACTGGGGCACCAGAGCCTTCTGCACGGGGGTCAGCGCGTTATAGGCGTCGGTGGCGCGCTTGATGGCGTCATAGCTGTCCTTGGTGACGGTGCCGATAGCTTTGATGAACTCCACGACCCTCTGCGCCGCCTTGTAGTTTTCCTCGTAGGCCGCCATACGTGCCGCAGCGGTTTCCAGTGCGGTGACGCCCTTGACCAGCTTTTTCTGCGCGGCGGTCAGGGCGTTGTACGCCGACTGCGCCCGGGAGATCTTGCCGCGGAGCACCGCCGCATCGGATTCGGACATAACGTCCGGCACGTAGCCGATGTCGTCGATCAGCGCGTCCACCACGGAGGCGGCGTAGCGATCCAGCGCGGAAAGGATGCCGGAGGTGTCCACACTGCTGTCCATGGCGTTGCGGGCGCGGCTCGCCAGACGCTCCAGCTTGTCCGACAGGTCGGGGTACGCCTTTTTATCCTGCTGGAGACGGGAGCTTAGAGAGGAGATGCCTCTGTTGTAGGCGGAGAGCAGCGATTCCGCACCTTGCAGTGATGCAAGCAGATCCTTGTCAAAGAGCTGCTTCTGCTCCGCTGTGAGGCTGTTGTACGCCGTGCGGGCGTTCTTGATGCGCGTTTCCAGATTCTTCAGTGCGGAGGCGGGGGTCTTGCCGGGCTTGTAGGCAATGTCGCCGGTCAGAGCTTCCGCAATATCCACCACGTAGCCGTTCATCACCGCGTCCATGGCGGCCTTGTCGGTGCACTCGCCCAGCTGCGTCACAGCACCGTTGTACAGCTTTTCCACCGTCTTTTTGATGTAGTCGTATCGCTTGCAGTCCTCGCCGTACCACTTTTTCAGGGCTTCAAGGTTTTCCGTGTACTGCTTGTACAGCTGCTGCATACCAGCCAGCTTGCCGTATTTCGTCACAAGGGACTGCCGTGTCTTGTCCAGAGCGTTGTATGCCGATTCGATGGTCTTGAGCTTGGTCGCCAGCTCCTTCAGCCTGGCACCCGCCGCGCCGTCGATGAGAAGATCCACCACGCCGGCGGCGAAGGCATCCACGCAGCTCTGCACCTCGGCACCGGTCTTGCACTTGTCCAGCGCGGCAAGCCGGTCGTCCAGAAGGGCTTTCAGCTTGTCCTTGATGGCGGGGTAGGTCTTGGCACTGTCCTCCTTCAGCCTGTTCAGCTCGGCTTTCGCCTCGTCCTTCGCCGCCTGCACCAGCGTGTCGGCGTTCATGGCGGAGAGCATGGTCTCGTAGGCTTCCACGATAGCCGGGGCTTTAGAGGCGGGAGCGTTGATAACGGCTTCCGTCTCGGTCAGTTGGGTCTCCAGCGCGTCCCGCTGGGGGGGTGTGGCGGCTGTGCGGACGTTGTCGGTATAGTAGCTGCGGAGATAGGCGATCACCGCGCTGCGGCTTGCCGTTTCCTCCAGCTGCCACATAAACAGGGGGCAGCCGCTGTTCAGCTGGGCGATGCTGTCCACCATGTCGCCGGTGCGGTTTATCGCCGCCGCCGTCAGTGTGTCCAGAACGGTGATGCACTCGCCCTGAGAGCTGAACCAGCCCTTCGCCTGACGGGAGCTGCTGCCGAGGACGTAAAGACCGTCACGGTACTGTCCGGCAATGGGGAAGCCCACCAGAGAGCCGATGCGGTTGGTTCTGCTGCCCACGTCGAGAAGTCCCGCGTTATAGCAGTTTTCCACGGTGAGAGAGGGGTTGCCATTGGAGATAGATGTGCCATAATCTCCCGCCTCGCCGCCGAGGATACCGCCGACGATGGTGGTGCCGGAGACAGTGCCGGTGTTGTAGCAGAGGGAGATGGACACGTTGCCGCTCTTGCCCACGCCGAGGATGCCGCCGGTGCCGCCCTTGGGCTTGTCCGCGCCGCCGATAACGGCGGTGGTGTCGTTGGAGATATGGCCGGTGTTGGCGCACTGGGTGAAGGTGACCTCGCGGGAGGTGATGCCGGCGATGCCGCCCACGCCTGTGCCCTTGTCCACGGTGACGGCGCCGGTATTGACACATCTGGTCAGGGCGCCGCCGGCGGCATTGCCCGCCAGACCGCCCACACCGCCGGAGATATAGGCGCCGCCGCGCTTGCAGGTAATATCGATGCTGCCCTCGAAGCGGCAGTCGGTCATGGCGCCGCTGAGCTTGCCGGCGATGCCGCCCACGGCGCAAGTATCTCTGGTGCCGAAGCCGGCGGCGCTGATGCGCACCCGGGATACGCAGCGCTCCAGCTTGGCGTTGGCCTCGCCCACGATGCCGCCTATGTGCTTGGCGGTGGTGGAGACGTCCTCAAGGCGGATCTCGCCCTCGACGGTGAGGTTTTTGATGGTGGTGCTGCCGGAGGTATAGCCAAACAGGCCGGCATAGCCGTTGCTCAGCGCGGTGACGTACAGGCCGGACACGGTGTGGCCCTGGCCGTCAAAGACGCCGCGGTAGGGGTGGTTGTTCTGCCAATCGACATAGCAGCCGATGGGCGTCCAGGGGCGGTAGCCCAGGTCGATGTCCGCCGTCAGCACGGCGCTGTAGCTCTGAGAGTTGTTGGAGGAATTGTTGATCTCCGCGGCCAGCCAGGCCAGCTCCTCGGCGGTGCCGATCTGATAGACGCCGCTGGCGTCCTTCCCGGGCTCGACAGTGGTGCCGTTCCAGGCGCTCTCGTTGGCGGCGGAGGCGGCCAGGGCCGTCAGCCGGGCAGAGACGTCGGCGAAGATGTCCGACAGAGCCTGCTTGCCGGTGGCCAGCTTGTCCTCCAGCACGCCGTAGTCGTCGATGTCCTCCAACGCCGGAGTGGCCGCCGCGTGAAGGGCGGCCTTGCCGCTGTCCAGCACGGCGGTGAGACGCGCCTTCCACGCATAAGAGAGGGCGTCCATGTCACCGGCGATGGCCGTCAGAGCGTCGATGTAGCCCTGCTCCAGCATGGCCAGGCTGTCCAGCACCTCCTGCCGGGCCAGCGCCCGGGCGGCGGAGGCGGCGGTGTCCATGTCCGGCGCGGTGTCGCCGGTGGTGAAGTCCCTGGTCAGGGCGTCCATGGCCTTGCGGGCGTCGGCGTACACCGCCTCCACGCCGTCAAGGTCCGGGGCGCTGAACAGCTTCAGCTTCCAGCCCTCATAGGCGCGCAGGGCCTTGGCCATGTCCTCCGGGGCATAGCTCCGGTCGAAGATATACTTGTTATACAGCTCGTCTGCGGCCTTGGCGGGATAGGTCTTGATCCCCGCCAGCTCGCCGTCGATATTCTCCGTGCCCATATAGACCTGCCGCAGCTTGGCCACGGCCGCCACGGTGGCGGCGCTGTCGATGGCCTGGGCGGCGGTCTCCAGCAGGGCGTCCATGGCGGACTGCTCGTCCGTGTCGTAGATGTTGGCCGCGGCGTAGGCCCGCATATCCGCCAGCAGCGCGGTCTTGTCGGCCTGCAGCTGGGTGGGCACAGCGGACAGCGCGGCGTCGGCCTCGGTCAGCAGGGCGCCCACGGCGCTGTCTGCCGCCTCCTCGATGCGGCGGACGTAGTCCATGATAACGGCGTTGTAGGCCGCGCTCTGGGCGCCGTAGACGGCGTAGCTGCCGTCCCGCTTGGCGTCAAAGCGGATCAGCTTACCCAGCAGGACCTGGGTGGCGGAGAGCTTCTGCGCGGTGCCGCCGTCGGCGCGGACGGGGGAGCCATAGCTGGCGACCTTGGCGGTGTCGCTGCTGCCGGTGGTGGCCATATTCGCGATGCCCCACAGGGAGGTGTCGCTGCTGCTGCGGGCGTGGGTGACGGTGCCGCTGAGCCATACGCCGATGATGCCGCCGGCAATGCCGTTGGTGGTGCCGCTGGCCGCCGCCGAGACGGCGCCGCTGTTATAGGCGTGGGTCAGGGACACATCGCCCACATACTGGCTGCTGCCGCCGGTGGTCTTTTCGCTGCCGGCCTTGCCGAGGATGCCGCCGGCACCGCGGCCGCCGGCGGTGGAGCTGCCGGAGCGGACCGTGCCGCGGTTTTCCACATAGGCGGCGGAGAAGGACGCGCCCTCGCCGGGGGTCGCCGAGCCTACGATGCCGCCCACGTCATACCCGCCGGTGACGGCGGCGCGGTTCACGCACTCCCGCACCTTGCCGATGCCGCTGCCGCCCACAATGCCGCCGATGGTGTAGCCGCAGGGGGAAGAATTTCCGTAGGTGAAGGTGTAGCAGTCGATCTGCAGGTGGTTTTCACAGTAGCGCACCAGGCAGCCGTCCTTCTCCTGGGCGGCGCCCATGCCGCCCACGATGCCGCCGATCTGGCAGAGCATGGAGGAGTTCACCAGGTATCCCTCGTCGTAGCTCTCTGGGTTGGCCAGGAACAGGCCATAGGCGCGGCAATTCTCTATGTAGCCGGCGGCCATGTGTCCGGCGATGCCGCCGATGTTGCCCACGCTGCTGCCGGTGCTGCCGGCGTTATAGCTGTTTTTCAGGAAGGCGGATGCCTCGCAGTTGTAGAGGACGCCGTTGTTCTCTCCGGCGATCAGGCCGGCGCCGCTGCTCTGGCGGACCAGAATGCGGCCGGCGGCCTTGACGTTCCGCACCGTGCCCGTGCGGGCGATGATGCCGAACAGACCCTGGGGATGGCTGCTGACGCCGGTGGTCACGCAGATGCCGTGGATGACGTGGCCCTGGCCGTCGAAGGTGCCGGTGTAACCGTTGTTGATGCCGCCGTTGGCGATGGGCGTCCACTCCTGCCCGTTCAGGTCGATGTCCGCCGTCAGCACGGCGCAGGCGGAGCGGCTGCCGCTGTTGACGGCGTCGGCGAACCAGGCCAGCTGCGCGGCGGTGCCGATCTCATAGGGAGAAGCGGCGGTGCCGCTGCCGGAGGGCTGGGTCTTGCTGCTGCCGTCCCACTTGTCCCTCACGCCGCTGCCCACGGACACGGTGAAGTCCTGCAGCACGGCGGACAGCGCGGCCTGACTGCTGCGCAGGGTGGCGTCCAGCGCGACCGTGTTGGTGCAGGCCTCCAGCTTGGCCTTGCCGGCGTCCAGCGCGGCTTTCAGCGTAGCGGACTTCTCCGCCAGCTGCGTCAGGACCTCGCCGTTTATCCCGTGCCACACGGCGGCGGCCTCGCCCCGGAGGTCGTTCAGCTCTTTCAGCTCGTTGGTATAGGCGTCCTCCAGATCGCGTATCGCGTTTTCCTTTTCTTTGACAAACTGGGTCTCCTGTGCCTTGGTGGGCACTGCCTTCATCTCCGCCAGCGCCGTCTGGGCAATGGGCATCAGTTTGTTGATCTCCGCCTGAGCGTAGGCGGTGATCGCGTCGACAGACTTGTCCTCCAGCTTGCCATAAGGGGTAAGGCTGGCGCCGTTCAGGGCTGCCTTGGCCTTGTTGTAAATGCTGTTCAGAGAGGTCCAGCCGGTGTCGCTGTACTGGGATTTGTCGTACGTATTGAAGTCGTTTTTCAGCTTGTCCAGCGCGGCGGTCTTGGCGGCTTTGAAGTCGTTTTCCGCCTTGGCATAGGCCGCTTCCTCCGGGTTGGTCACCACGGTGGGGGCCTTCAGCTCCCAGGCGAGGACGGGCCAGCCGCCGGCGATGTCGCTGTCGGCGGTGTATATGGCGCCATCGTCGCCGTTGAGGTATTCGACCATCTCCTGGGGGGACATGTAGTTTGATTTGCTGATCTGAGTTTCGTCAAAATCATCGTCACTGATATTGTTATAAGCGCCAAACTGATCACAATAGATCAGCATACGCTCCAGCGTATACGATGACGTGCCGCCAAACAAGTCGCCATAGTCATTTCCGCTGAGTGTCTTTCCTTCCAGCCCTCTGGGTGCATTGTGCGGTTCAGCAGAGGCCGCGGAATAGCAGCCTACAGCGGTAATATCATTGCAGCTGCCGATGAGACCGCCCATGACGTCATCGTAGTACTCTATATCCGCGTAGTTGTAGCAATAGCTGATTTGAATGACGGCGTCGCTATACCCGGCAATGCCGCCGACACCCATGCTGTATGCATTGCTTCCAATAGAGATGTCTCCCCAGTTGGTGCACTGCTCAAAGGTGGCGTCGGCGTACATCATGCCGACAATGCCGCCCACGCCGTTGCCGTTTAAGACGGTGCCCTCGTCCACGGTGATGGCGATGGCATTTTTGCAGTTCGTAAAGCCGGAATACGAGCCTACACACGCCGCAATGCCGCCCACAACGGGATAACTCTGGCAATCTGCGGTCACCCGGATGCTGCCGTCGGTTTTGAGGTTCCGGATAGCGGCATTCTCCAGATAGCCGAACAGACCGATGTACTCATATTCATAGCTGCCGTCCGCCGTGATGTCCAGCGTGACCGTAAAATACTTTCCATCAAAGGTACCGCTGTAGGATGCACCTTTCACTCCGATGGGCACCCAGTCCTCGCCGGTGAGATCGATGTTCGCCGTCAGCTCGGCGCAGATACCGGATTTACCCCCGTTGACCATCTCGGCAAAGGCCATCAGGTCAGCCGCGCCGGCGATCTGGTAGGGGCTGTCCGCGCGGCCGTCGCCCGCCAGTTCGCCG
>ERZ773136.2356-NODE-2356-length-16107-cov-12.942126_pt1 | contig 16107 bp, 13 predicted proteins | sample MGYA00580855_ERZ773136 | MGnify/ENA primary metagenome ERZ773136 (study PRJEB29015, sample SAMEA2737860) | human gut metagenome | biome: human gut; feature: human-associated habitat; material: faeces | place: China | collected 2012 ... | reverse complement strand
CAAGCCATGCCCCCTCCGGCCGGCGGGACGAGCCGGCGCTGCGTGGCCGCACGCCATGCCACGCGGTTGTGGGCCGAGGGGCGCAATCCGGTAGGCGCGCCGCTGCCCCAACCTGCCATCAGGCCGTCGTAAGCATGCTTCTACATTAATATAGAGTGCCCCGCAACGCTTGCGGCCTACAGCCAGAATGACGGTTGCCACATCGCGGCGAGGCAGCCCGCCGCGCCTTCTGCAAAAGCAAATGGCCACCCGACGGGCAGCAAAACGAAACGGGCCATGGCCTCGACGGCGGGCTGAGGCCGGGCAAGGCCGGGCCTACCTAAGGGCAATGGCCACCCTGTCGGCCGGCATGACCCTAAATAAGGGCCATACCCATGGCCGCGCACTCACGCCGCATCTCATCGGGCCAGATGCTTGCCTGTATCTCGCCTATGTGGCCTTTGTGCAACATCACCATGCACAGACGGCTCTGGCCTATGCCGCCGCCAATGCTCAGCGGCAGTTCGCCGGCCAGCAGCTTGCGGTGGAAATATAGCTCCTTTCTGTCTTCCTTGCCCTCAATCGCGAGCTGGCGAAGCATCGCCTCCCTGTCAACGCGTATACCCATCGACGAAAGCTCAAACGAACGGCCCAGCACCGGATACCATATCAGGATGTCGCCGTTGAGCCCCGCCTTGCCGTCGTCGCCCGGTGTCGACCAGTCATCGTAGTCGGGGGCGCGGCCATCGTGCTTCTCGCCATTGCTCAGCCTGCCGCCTATGCCAATCACGAACACTGCGCCGTATTTCTCGCAGATGGCATCCTCGCGCTCCTTGGGCGACTTGCCGGGATACATCTGCAGCAGGTCTTCGCTGTGTATGAACGTTATCTTCTCGGGCAGGAAGGGCTTTATCTGCGGATATGTCTCGCATGTAAGATACTCCGTGCGGCGTATAGCGGCATAAATGCGCTCAACCACATTCTTTAGAAAAGCCGTGGTGCGCTGCTCTGGGGTGATGACGGCTTCCCAGTCCCACTGGTCTACATAGAGAGAGTGGAGGTTGTCGAGCTCCTCGTCGGCCCTTATGGCGTTCATGTCGGTGTATATGCCATAGCCCGGCTCAATGCCATATTCGGCCAGCGACAGCCGTTTCCACTTGGCCAACGAGTGAACCACCTCGGCCTTGACCATGCCCATGTCATGGATGGGGAAGGTAACGGCCCGCTCCACGCCGTTGAGGTCGTCGTTGATGCCAAGGCCCTGCAACACAAACAATGGCGCTGTAACGCGCCTCAGGCGCAACTCTGTCGAAAGGTTCTGCTGAAAGAAATCCTTTATCAGCTTTATTCCCTGCTCTGTCTGCCTCGTGTCGAGCAGCGCCCTATAGCCTGAGGGCTTCATCAGTTTGCTCATTACTTTTTCCTTATTATTATATTGGACGATGAAACATTGCCCCGACCCTGAGGCCGGAACAACGGCCCCAACCAGACGGCAGGGCTGAATAATCGAATGCAAAGATACACTTTTTACGCTAAAAAGCAAGCTTTCGGGCAATAATTTATGCAAACAGACAATATTTCACAAGTATTTACAGCAAAAAGACACGCCAACCCGTATTATCAATGTCAACTTGAGCACAAGGCATCTGGCCTACTTACGGCCTACACCCACTGCGCCAACTCAGCCTGCCACCACCCTACCGACTCGGCCGCCATCCACAGCCCAAGGCTTGCCATAAGCCACAGCAATTTGGCGCTAAGTAGGTGTTCAAAATTAATTGCCATCAAATTGTGCGCTATTTCGGAGATGCATGCCAAAGTCCGAAGAGAGAGCGTAGCGGGCTACGCGACCGATGAGACTTTGGTATGCGGCCCGAAAGAGCACACAAGATGGTGGCAAAGATATAGAGGACACCTGCAGGGTCTATTGTATCGGTTAATTTTGAACAGCTACTTATGCAAAATACAACACTGCACAACATTGCCCCGCAACCGCCCGGCGGCCACATGTAACAGCATTGCAACACGGCAATCACACGTATTTAACATTGGTTTCATACCTTTGCGGGCGAAAACAAAGACATATCAAAAAGAGAATCATGAAGAGACTATTTTCGTTTGTTTACCTATTTGTTGGCCTGCTGGCAACCGCATGCGGCCAAAGTCAGCAACAGGGCGCAAAGAGGCCCAAGCTCGTTGTGGGCATCATAGTCGACCAAATGCGCTGGGACTATCTGCACTATTACGACTACACGTTTGGCAACGATGGCTTCCGCAGGCTGCTTTCCGAAGGCTACAGCTGCGACAACAACCAAATTACATACGTGCCCACGGTGACGGCCGTGGGGCACTCGTGTGTGTACACCGGCTCTGTGCCGGCTATAACCGGCATAGCCGGCAACGATTTCTACAAGGATGGCAAACGCACGTATTGCGCCGACGACGCCACGGTGCAGACTGTTGGCAGCAAAAGCAAGGCCGGACTGATGTCGCCACGCAACCTGCGCGTTACCACTATGTGCGACGCGGTGAAGATTGCGCAAGACTTCAAGGCAAAGACGATAGGCGTTTCGCTAAAAGACCGCGGCGCCATCATGCCGGCCGGGCACACGGCAAACGCAGCCTACTGGTTTGACAACGACCACGGGGTGTTCATTACCAGCACTTATTACATGAAGCAACTGCCCGAATGGGTTGACGACTTCAACAAGGCGAACAAGCAAACAACCGACATAAGGTATACGCCGAAAGGCAACACGCTTGTGGCCGACATGGCCATAGCAGCCCTGAACGGCGAACAGCTGGGCCGAGGGACCACAACCGACTTCCTGGCCGTCAGTTTCTCGTCTACCGACTACATTGGCCACCGCTACGGCACGCGCTCGCCACAGACGGAAGAGGCATACAGGGAACTTGACAAGGAGATTGCCAAACTGCTCGGAGCGCTCGACAATGCCGTTGGAAAAGGCAACTACCTGCTTTTCCTGTCGGCCGACCACGCTGCCGCTCACAACGCCGCGCTCATGCAGAAAAACGGGGTGCCGGCAGGCGAATGGGACGAATCGACGGCCCTGGCCGACATGAACGGGCACCTGAAGAAACTCTACAACACCGGTGCCAACCTGGTGAAAGACCTCATTGAGTATCGCGTATACCTTGACTACGAGGCAATAAAGGCTGCCGGACGCACGGCCGACGAGGTGGAAGCCGCGCTCTGCGACTATATAGACAACGACGACAGGGTGGCTTATGCCGTGCCATTCGACAAGGTTCAGTCGATGTCTATACCTCAGGCAATACGCGAGCGCATCATCAACGGATATAACCCCAAGCGCAGCGGCGACATTCAGATAATACTGCAACCTGGATATTACGGCTTCGACTCGGGCTCGTTCCACGAAGGCACATCGCACGGCGTATGGTGCTCGTACGACACCCACATCCCGTTGATATTCTACGGCTGGCATGTAAACCACGGACGCACATCCAAGGAGACCCATGTCACAGACATAGCTGCCACCGTCTGCTCCATGCTCGACATACAGAGCCCTAACGGCTGCGTTGGCACGCCGATACAAATGAAGTGAGCCGGCATTGCGCCAGGCAAGTCCCAATGTCACCAAAGCAATGACATTACGCTTTCCGGGCACAGCGACATCCGTAATACATCTATTAGGCGGCCTGCCTCGTCAGGCCGCCTTTTTGCATCGTATGTCTGCCAGAACAATCAAAAAAAACATGGTTCTGCTACATTTATGGGCCCAAATGTTAGGCTGTTCGGAATTATTTTACTACCTTTGCACTCGCTTTGGCCCCGTAGCTTAGCTGAATAGAGCGTCAGATTCCGGTTCTGAAGGTCTTGGGTTTGAATCCCAACGGGGTCACGATAAAAAGTGCTAAATGGTTGGTTTTCAGCTATTTAGCATTTTTCTTTTATTGAAAATCCCCGTCAAATTCCCCGTATTTTCAAACTGTCAATCATAAAATCTGTGGATATTTTTTTGCCCTTGCACAACATAATCTTATTACAGCACTCCAAAATTTATAATATTTATCTATACCCTTGTTCTTTAGTTCAGAAAGTTTTACTTCTTCCCCATTAAAACTGTAGCAGTTACTACACCCACCTGGATTAGGTTTAAGATTTCCGAGTTCATCCTTCCCAAATTCAGCTCCACAACATACATAAAAGAAAGCACCCATCATTATTTTAGTTCCTATCTTTTGGTTTTTTTTCCATTCAATTATCGGATTCTCACTTACCTTTTTCTCGTCTAATTTGCCGTGTAATATGTAAATAAAATCTTCTTCAGAACATCTTTCTGCATTTATGAATTCAGTTTTTCGCTCTATGTCAAGTTTTATACTACTGACTTCATCACTCTTAAGATCGGATTTTTTGAATGCAATCTGTCCTGTTAAAAATAAATATAAATAATGAAGAGCACTTGTGTATGTCTCATTATCCTCACCCTGGCACCACTTAGTTATTCCATCACATCTATCAGGAAATCTATTCAGTTTTGAATTGTTGACAGACTTAGCTTTGCTATTTGGCTTCTGCTCTTGTACGATTACATCCACTTTATTTTCATTAACTGGGAATAAGTGCGTAAAATAAACATCAAAAAACGAATTAGGGCCAATTATCCACTTTTTTAAATCAGGAAAGCGAGCTATTATTTCCGTCAGAATATTACTATTAGGTATGACATTTTTAACTACATTGTAAGAAAACGATATTCTCGCAAGATATAATTCGATGTAATATGCATACAATTGTGGTGAAGAATCGTAATCATGTATTTCTTCCCATTTGGAACTTAATGTATCGAATAACGACTTGTCAAAATCATTTTTTAATGCGTCCTTATGATAATTCAATGAACTTAACAAAAATGAACTTCCATTATTTTGGCAATCGGTTTCTAATGAATCATCAGAAAAAACGTTCATGTCTTTTATGAATCCTTTAAAGGTTTCATTATAGTTCATCTCATTCTGCCTATTTAACCATGATAGGTCATTCAATTTATATTGCTTTGTAGAATTTGATATAGGCGTGACGTTTGATATAAGTGCTGGATTATATTGAGAAAAATCATAACGATATTTTTTACTTATAAACAGTTTCATCATGTCTTTTATTACATCATCCTTGGTTTTACCTTTCACATCATAGCCATAATAGAAAAATACATCGTAAGCGTGGTCGTTAAACCAAATGTCATTATAAAGTTTCTCATGTTTATCACCTATTGCTAATGATACCGTACCATAGAGCAAAAACTTAAGAATCCATAAGGCTTTCATAAGCTCGGTGCAGTCTTCATTTTCATAGGCCTTGACAAATGACTCCATATCATTATTACATAACGCAATAGTTGCAGGGGAGTAAACTTTATCAGGCAAATTGAATGCATCAAATATGCCCCTTACAATGCCATATTCTTCATTGCCGTTAAAATCCTTGTTTATGTGGATTAATAGTTTATATGCTTCTTTCGTATTTAAACGTTTATCGGTTTGGTATTGTCGTATGTATTTTAACAGTTTCCCAATAGTTTCAGAATCAGATAAAATGCGATTAAGATAATAAAAGTATGGATACTGTAACCCCTCAACGAATAAAACATAATCCAAAAAGTTCTTATAAATTTCGTCAAGGTCTTGAGGCAATTTTGAATTCGGATATTTGACAAAAGCATCTAATAGCAAAATACCTCCATCCAACGACGGCATATTCTCTTCCCAACCTTTGTTGATTATATCTAATGCACTTTCGATTTTCATAAACTGTAAATTAAAGTGAATAAAAATAAGAGATATAGTGAATTGTATCTATTCGTTCACTTACTCAAGTAACTTATATGCAAATATAATTATTTGTTTTTAATCATACAAGAATCTTTCCAGATTAACACTCCTATTGAATGTAAAGACTAAAGTTTGCTTTCTGTGATTGTTGAATATTGTCTCCTAGTTTAAAGATGCGCTTTCTCTTCTAATTAACAAAAAACTTGTAAAGAAGATAGAACTATCTCAGAGTAAAAGCCAACTCCATCAACTATAACGCAAAACCACGATGGAAAACACCGTGACAGCATTCCAATAGTACCAGATTCTTGATATTGCAAATGTCTGGTGAAGTTTTATTTATTTGCGGCATCCACACCTCTCAGTTACATGCCAGTTACATGGCTTTGCAAAATTTACACACTGATTATCAAAGACTTATAACGTATGCACGCTTTCCCAGTTACATGACAGTTACATGACAGTTACACTGTTTCTTTATGCCCAATAAGGAATATAATTGTGCCTCGATGCCCCATCTTGGCTTTCCTCTTTTATTAATTTTGCCTCCAATGTATCTTTTATAATCCGTGAAGCCATTGGATAATTCCTGTCCTCAATACCGAGTCTTGTTCTCAATGATTGATTGTTCATTTTCTCATTTGAAACATATCTCAGGCACGCATGTTGGTAACAAGCCCTGATACGCTCTCCCTTATCTATCTCAGCGAACTTCCTGTACGAAAAGACAGTAACTGTTGTCCTATTTTCTTGGACCTGGAAACGCAATGGTGGCAATTGGTAAAGTTCAATACTAAAGATTGTCTTGTCCATGCCGCTGCCTTTTTCCTCGCATATTCCCATCCTTCTCATAATATCAGCCAAAGAATCGTTCCTTGATTGATATTCGTCAATAAAGCGTTCCACGCTTATAAGGGGCAGCCCGGGATTGGAGATTTCAATCCTATCCGAATATATTTCTATCATCGGGAACCCTTGTTCTGCAAAATCCTGATGAATGAGCATATTGGCAGTCAATTCCCTAATTGCAATTTCAGGATACATACGTGCTTCCGTTCTTAATGCTTGCCCAATCTCTTCGTTGGCGGGAAGCTGACTGTTAATCCACGCAACCATATCTCCGAAAATAATAGCATAGCCTCTGTCAAAAGTCCGTTCACGTATGGTTTCTATTTTGCTTTTCCCTTTATACACAATGACCCTAGCCATTTTTCGTTGCAACCCGTCAAAATCAGAAAGCCTTTTTGCAAACAATATGCCGCCAAGTTCAGTTATGCTATATCCGATTTCATCTTTTAATATAAGTTTCTCGGATAAAAACCTATCCAGAATGCCATTCACTTCCTGGGGCAATGGTAGATGCATCATGTCAAAATAAGTTTCCGCACTTAAAAACGAAAGAACATCTTGTGCGGAAAGGCCTCTTTTAAGGACAATTTTCTCTAATGGTTTCTGTCCGCCTTTCCAGATTTTTGCCTCTTTATCAGGATAGTCCTTTAGGTTTCGGGTGATGCTGCCGACCCTCACGTATTCCTTATGCAAGAAACTTACTGGGCGGTTGATTGTCGCCGGTATCTTGAATACACATATATGCCCTTTGTCTTCGTAATCAAAATCATCTATGATTTCAAAATCAATACGCGGATTCAATCGAGTGGAAAGCCATGACTCCAATTCCTCATTACCAACCATTTTCCTTTTGCTATACAAATCCGTTCCGATAACATCATGTGTCCTATCGTCCCCCCCCGAATACGATATAACCAAAAGGCATACTGCATAGATAAGCACTATTTGACAGCGCAGATATTCGTTCACCTATTTCTTCTTTTGAATGGAAATTGTGTTTAAACTCCACCCATTCAGTTTCTGTGGGCTTTGCAGTCAATGCATCTATCAGTTTCTTGAAATCCGTGTATTCCATTCTTTAGCCGTTCTACTTATACTTCAGATGTGTTTAATAATTAAATCCAACTGCAAATATAATGATAAATCATGAATTAAGGCTTCATCGTATTCAAAATAAAGTTTGTATTGCAACGTTTTATATGAAGTAAAATAACAAAAATAATTTGTTGTCTATCGTTCACGGTCAACCGGCTTTCATTCTCTAAGTTTTGTTTTTCATCTAAAGAGAGCGTATATTTCTCTTTTCCGAAATAATAGAATCAAATATATACGCACTCATGTAACATAAAAGTTTAAGCCTAATATGGTTGTGATGCACATTATTGTTATAAAAGTTAAATCACATCATGAAAAATAAAAGAAGGACAGCGTTTAGAGCCATCCTTCTCTGTAAAGTGTTAAAATTGTTCCTTGCTTACTTCCTGTCCGTTTTCATACCAATAAACGTTCAAATTTTCAGTTGTCATCCACTGGCAATTATCCAACCTGAAGCCATATTTGTCCTCCAACGTTGACAGATATTCCTCGAAGTCGTCGTATTTCCCTGATTCTTTTATTTCCTTGTCCGTCAGCCTGATAATGTTCAAGGCACCGATGCAGAAGTCGAGGATTATAACATACCTTGGTTCCATTGTCTTTCAGTTCTTGTCAAGTGAATGTTCGTTGCCATAGGATAGAGCCTTTTCACTTTTCCATAGGCCGTCATCTGGTTATTGGCGTTTACGTTTACATTCAGCATTACGCCATTGATTGTAATATTAAAGTGGTATCTAATCATTTTTTTCAGTTGCGTTTTTAATGGTTTTTCTTGCTGTTATAACAAAAACAAGGATACGTGATTTTCGGTTTTTTGTCACATTTCCCGTTGTCACATATCCATACTTCTAAGAAAGTTCGGTCTTTCAAGTATTCAAGCGTTTACCAAAATTTGAAGTTTTACAGAAGATGATTTTTTGTTTAATTGTTTTTTTCCTGTAACCGTAATTCCTGTAAAAACTCAAATATCCCATAATCAGACCGCCTGTTTCCTTAGCCATTGCCTTACCTTGGTTTTATAATTTTCACAATATTCCACGTTTTCGTCTATCACTGAAATCAAGTTGTCAAGATAAACGTTTACTATGATTTTCCTGTTTCCTTGGTTTTCGTCAGGAGTAAGGGTGACAGTAAACGTATCCGAGCCGTCATCATATTCCACTTTGACATATCCGGTCATCTTGAAGCCCTGAACATGAAACTCCGTACCGTTACTTAAAGTCCTTACCGAAGCGAAGCATATTCCCCAGCTTAAAGGGATTGCACTGTGCTGGAAAATCCGCCAAATATACCTTGCCATTGAAAGATTGTTCTCTGTTGTTTCCATAATCTTTGTTGTCTTGTTTTTTATCGTTTTGAAGTTGATGTTTCGTTGATTAAGATTACACCGAATACCAGCCGAATTATAAAAGACCGCCAAACGCATTGTAAAAGGCCGTGTTTCGCATTCCAATAGGCCGCGTTTCAGAGCCTCGTTTGCCGCCTTTTGTGCCGTCGTTTTTATTGTGCCCTTAACTGATTGGTATTCTGTGACATAAGAGAATATGATATTCGACTAAGCCACATCCCCGTTCCCCTCGTAATAGAGTTCGGCCATCGCATCGTCATATATCATGGCGAAGTCGTCAAGTCCGAGCAAGGGATATTCATCGTGGTAAAAGGAATGAAGGTCTGAAGGTGTCAATGTCGGGTCTGATATAAGCGTTTCCTTTACCAGTTCATACACCTCTTCGTACTGTTCCCACCATACTAATTGGCAGTCATAACCTCCTTTTATCATTCCCGGTTCATGTGGATATACCTTGGTACAATTTGTGATGATGTGCTCAATGAAAATTAAGCATTTCATCAGGTCGTTCTTGTCGGTAAACTCATTGTCGGTGTGTGGCTCATAATATCCACATGAAACATTGATGCAGGAAACATTTAATCCGTTCTCCTTCAGTTGCTCCACGTCGGTCATCATTCCTTCTGTCGGTGTATAGCCAAACTTTTCAGGCGTTATGTCCCTTATGAAATCGTCCGAGCAAATGTCCATGAAGCCGATTTGGGTTATTACATCAGAATTACCCCTTCTATCCGGCTGTATTACAAAGCGGCAGTCGTTAAAGAAATCCATGTTTGCCTTACTGCTTCCGATGCAACCAACTTCCTCACCTACAAAGAATGCAACTTTTATTTCGTTAAACTTCTGGAGGCATTGAAGGCACAACCATACTCCGTTCTTGTCATCAGCTCCCAAACCGCAAAAACTCCTTTCTTTGGGACTGTAACCAAACAATAAGTCCTTGGTTTCTATCACCGTAAAATCTGTCGGATGGTATTTCTGCACTTGATCCAAATGAGCTACCATACAGGGAAAAGTTTTTGCAGTTCCCTTGGTTATGTAGATATTCCCCGTGTTCCAGTCAAGTTCTATCTTTGCACCTTGTATGTTCTTGTTGACCCACTTGCAGACGAAGGAAATAATCTTGCCCTCGTATCCTGACTTTGAGTGGATTTTATAAAGCTGTTTTAATAATTTGAAGTCCATAATTTTACGTTTTTTGTTTTGTTGTTGAATTTGATTTTGATTTAACTTGAAGAGAGATTAAAGGAGGAAGCCATGATGTTTTATATTGTTTTGTCTTGTTTTTTTGTCACAGTTTCCTCCTTCTTGTTTTTAGTTTTCAGTCTTTTCCTTTTTTATTGTTACTTTTTCATTTTTAATTTTTAATTTTTAATTTTTAATTCGCAAAGCTATGCCGCTATGAGCAATGTGGGTGTCTTCGTTTCGTATGGCATCCCGTTTTCGTCAAGGGCGTCATAGTAAACCCCATCGACCAAGTAAAGCTCGTTGTTGTTGACAGCTTCGGTAATTAGGGTTTTCGGTATTGTCCTGTCGGTGTAGGTGTTCGAGAGTATGTTCAGCGCCTTGTAGGTTGTAAGCTCATCTTCATGCTCGTAATACCTGCCGTCCCAGTCACACCTATGCCAGTTCTCCGAGATATAGCAATCCTCCGCCTTCTCCCTGCATCCTTCAGAGCAATAGCAGTTCCCCGTCACTTCCGATTCATGGCCGTCATCCTCAACAAACCATTCGCCGCACCAAGGACAACGGTCAACATCACTCTCGTGGTAGTACATTTCCTCCGAATCTATCCAAACGAACTCTCCAAGGTCGTCAACACTGCAACTGTACTCCCGTCCGTGGTACATGACTATTGTGGTATCAAAGTCGCCGTATGTGTCGTGGAACTCGTCATAGCTCTCGTCGTCATCTTGTCCGTCAATGCTTCCGTCGGTGGTGTCAAGCTCGTAATCATAGCCGCTCGCCTCGTAGTTGTATGCCCTCCCAGCTTCCATATCATACCACTTGAAGCTGTCCTGGTAAGAGAGGGTGTCACAGGTATCGAGGTCGCAGTCAATGTAAAACCTCCTGTCCTCCAACGAATTTCCATAGATGTCAACAAACGCCCTTGAATGGTGGCAGTCATATCCGACTTGTTTGTAACCGTCAATGTAACCGCCTATGATGAGTGCGTTCACCAAGGCCCGTTTCAGTTTGTCGTCCTGGTTGGTTGAGTATTGCCTTTCCGCCAGTCTCCAGATTTTATCCGTTCCTTCCTCGTAGACCTTGTTGAAGATAATGCACCTTGCAATGATTTTGCCTTGTCCGTTCTTCAGGCATGCTGCACTTGCGTCAACGGAGTCACGGTAGAAAGTGTGGTAGCCCTTGTCTGTCATGCAGGAACAGAAGTCGCCGTCGCATTCATCGGAGTCGTATATGCCGCCGAATTTGTCATCCACAAAGAGTTTGTATTCCTCCGGCAAGGATGAAATGGAAAATGCCTGCCAGTCCTGAACGAAGCATTCCTGCAGGTAGATGATGACGCTCTCCGGCAATGTCCTTCCGAAAGAGGTTTCCAAGATTAGACGCCTTATGAACTTCCCCGCCTTCATCTTGAACACAATTCCGCCGTTGCCGTGGTTGATGTACCTGCATGACCTTGCATCCAAGTCCGTGCATATCCCGTTGTACTTGTCTGTCTCATATTTGCCTGAATGGAAGGTGTAGTTGATGAGCCTGACTTCATACGGCAGGTTGTCATCCTCGCCTGAATCCATTATCCTCCCGAACATCATTTTCTTGAGGTCGGCCATGTTGGAAATGTTTAGCAGCGAGAAGTCGTTTGTCCTTATCGCGTTCCTTAGAAGTTTCCTGTCCTTTATGAAGTCGAGGAGTATCTTGTTCCTCCTGCTTGTCTTGCCGTTGCCATGTTCGATTATCCCGAAACGGTAGCAGAACTCTTCGTATCCGTTAAAATTATAGTATAACATAATTCTCTTTGTTTTTATTGGTTAAACTTGAGATTGATAAAACTCGAATTGATAAAACGAAAAAAGGCAGGACACTCCACCGTTGTATTTGTTTTTCAGTGAAATGCCCCGCCTCTTGAATAATGGGTTGTACTTTTTGTGTTATTTGCCTTTTTCTGTTTTTATATTTTTTGTTTGAGTTTTATTATCAGACAGCAATAAGCAAGCTGCCCGAAACGTTTGAAGTTCTCTCGTATGGTGAATAGTCAAGTTCGGGATGGTCTGCCTTGAACTTGTTGGCGTTGAACGACAGTCTTGTGGTCGGCAGTTTTCTTGTCAACCGCATAGTGCCAGTATCCCATGTTTTCACACCCATATTCTCCATGTCCTCCAATATCTTGGACTTCAGGATTTTCAGCTTTTCCTCCACCTCGTCTTTTGTCCGGATGAGTTGTCTGATGTAGTCCTCCTGTTCCCTGTATTTCTCTGGTATGGAATAAGGGTTTACGAACTGTTTTCCTTGCAGGTCGGTATCAAGAAGCTCCTTGCAAATGTCTGATGGTATTCTCTCTATAGGTAGGATGTTGCATATATGGTCAAATGTCCCGTCCTGCTTTGCCTTGTTGCGGATATGTAGGATAAAGAGCCTGTCAACCTTTGCATCCTTGTTCTGCAGCTCGAAGAAATAGGCGTAGATTGATAGTTGCCACCTTGCCTTTTCCAACTTCTCAGATGTCATTGTACCGTAGGTCTTGATGTCGCCCAACGAGAAAACATCATCCGAGCTTCTGTAAACCTTGTCTATGTTGCTTGCCCAGTTCTCCCCGTCCGTAACAGTGTATTCAGACCTTTCATGTACCAGTCTGTTTTCTTGGCACAGTCCGATATAGTCCAATACCTCCTGTGTCCCGTCGTTTATCCAGCTTGAATCAAAAAGCTCGATACTCTCATGTACCTCTGTCCCGTACCTTGCAGCTTCTTGTATTACTGTGTCAGGTATCCCATCGAACTCATCTGGGAACAGTTGCCTTTGCAGCATCCCCGTAATTCCCGATAGCTGTTTATCTCCCAGCCAATACTCGTGACGCTCCTTGTCGAAAAGAACGCCGCTGTCTTTCAATTCAATTCTTATTGTTTTCATTGCCGTTGATTTTTCATTTTTAATTTTTAATTTGCGAACTATGCTGCCTTGAGTTGGTTCTTCCTTTCAGTGAACAGTGCTTTTATCTCAACATTGCCCTCCACTTCGTTTCTATGTTGGTTGTAGAGTGAAAGAAGCGAGGCGTTGTCATTGCAAGAAGATATTGCCGCCTTTATCCCCGAATACTTGTCCGTAGGTTGTTGGGGTGTTGTGGTCGGAGTAGGAGCTGTCGCTTTTGTCCTTTTAAGCTGTTGTTTTCTTTGTAGGTCGTTCTCCGCCGTAAAAGTTTCCTCATTTGGCAAATCCTCCCCGGCATAGACATACAATCCAAGCCCGAACATGGCCAAGTTTTTAACCAGACACCTCATTATAGCCTTGTTGACATCGAACATTGTCGCAGCCTGTACCGCCTTTTCCACATACTGTTTCTTGTAACCGTCGTAAACTTGGTAGGTGTATGCTTGCTCCTTCATTGCCTTGTTCTTAGCATCCATAACAGGCAGCCACATTTCGTAAGCCTGTCCGTCCACAGCAACCTCCGTATAGACCATTATTCCAATAGCAGGGTCGTTGAAATAAGGAAGGTTTGTTGTCGGGTCTTTTATTATCCTGTATTCAGCGTTTGGATAAGCCCTCTTGAATTCAGCCCATGCGTTTGCCCAAGATAAGTAGCTCAGTTTGTCGTTCTCCCGTCTTTCAAGTTTGTCCGAGAGGTCGAGTGAATAAAGGGCGTCGAACATTGCTTTCCTTCTATCTTCCTCTGTCGCGTCCTTCGGTAGTGTCGGTCTTTCAAATCTTGTTTTTGTCATAACTGTTTTGTTTTAAAGTTGTGGATAAATAAAGTTGTTAAGTCGAACCAAACAAGAAGGAGGGACACACGTTTACTTTTAATTGATTGTGTATCTCTCCTTTTGCAAGTCAGTTGATGAACCAGGAATAGCCCTCAGTGTCATCGCCGTTTATCGCCTTCTGTATACCTATCGCAAAGTCGGTGCAGTTCCGGTTCCTTTCAAGCCACTTGTCGATATAGCTTTGTTTGACCGCTTCATTACCGAGTTGCATCAGGTTCCAGCAGGTAAATCCGTCACCGCTTGTAATTCCGAAGTCAGGGTTGGAGACGTAGTTCCTTACCATTGCATTTACAGCCGTATCTCCAACAATAAGCTGTGGCAGTTTCCTCTGTTCGTTCATGGGTAATGCCTGGTACAACCTCATCCGTCCTATGATTTTACAGAACAGCTCCTCGGATATGCTTGTCGATTTGAGGTTTTGAAGGACTTGTAACGTATCATCCATCATAGGATTGAAACCACCGAACAGCTCGAATGTCTTTTGCATTATGTCTGCTTCCGTCAAACATTCAATAGTACCGGAATAACCGTCACAAGTCAGCATCAGGTTTGAACATACCCTTACTTGCCAGCCGACAAACACCTTGAATTTCATCGCCGATTTCCTGCTGTATAACTTGTCCTCGTTGTATGCCCTCACTCCTCCTACACAAAGATGAACTGTCTGGCCGTTGATGGTTCTTGTAAGGTTAAGTACATGACAACAGAAGGCCATCCTTTGGTAAAATACGGTCTTCTCTTTTTCCGTAAGCTCATAGGTTTTCTTGTGTTGGGCTGACGGAATACGGCCTATGATTGGATGTGAAACCCTTAACTCGACTGGCGTAAGCTCCCCGAATACATTGCCTGCCACCTTTGTAACCGCCCCGATGAAGTTCTGGTGCGATATTGTAAGGCTGTTGTCGCTGAACGTTGGTATTATGTTCCTATTGGCCAGTTCTTCAAGCGTTATTTCCTGTGTGTTGCTCTCGATGAAGTTGGAATGTCTTTTCTCCTTTCCTTCACCGTCATTTGCCATAACCTCACCCTCGAATGGCATGGTTATAGTCTGTTGGTCGTTGTTGTTTGTCTTCATTTTGTTTATGGTTTTAATGTTTTACACTAAGTTTTATTCCTACCCGATGTTGAAGAAATAAAGGACCGGACTTTTTGGCATTTTGATTGTTATTGCTTTGTTGTCCGGTCGGTTTGCAGCTGTGTCATTGATTGGAACGATGCTGCATTTCGTTGTTGTCTTGTTCTTCTTTTCCATTTTGATTTTGTTTAAACTGTGAAAAACTAAGGGGGCTTTCGCGATTCATAAAGTTTCACGATTGCCCCCTGTAATTTCCTTATTCCCTTCAAGAGCGTCGTTATGCCCTCAAAGAGATTAATCAGAACGTCGAGGTCTTTTTCCTTAAGCACTCTCAACGTTGGTTTTGTCCTCTACCGAATCAAGCGAAGCGGTAGTTTTCTTGTTCTTGCACTTGCCAATGAGATTTTTGCTCAAGTCAATGGCCTCGATTAAAGTCACGGTCACAACTAATACTTTGTAACCCGTCCTTAAAATGTTCCTGATTTCCATGATTGTTTTGTTGTTTAAAATGATTAATAATGTTGTTTTCCTAATACATAAATAAGGCTTTCGGGGTTTCTCAGACGGAAAAAATTAAAGGTAAAAAAGTAAAAGGGTAAAAAGGTAAAATGAAGGTGAGGGTAAAAGTGCCGCTCATGGATATTTGCCAACGTAGTTCCCCTAGTGAGATAAAGATAATAACACTTTTTTACTCTGAGAAAATCCCTCTATATAGGAAACATGGTATTTTCAGAGAAAATTCGATACACAAATAGGAATCTGTTAGAAACAAGCTATTTATAAGCTTTTCTCAAAGAGTGAGGTAATGACTTGGCAACGGTTGCTAATTCTGTGATATGCGGTGTATTTCCACCTAAAAACTCTCGCCGACTGCAAAAATACAAAAAAAGAGGATAGGAGTGCAAGTCTTATAAAGTTTTTTCTTGCTTTTCATTCGTATATTCCATTTTGGTAGTCCGTGATATATTGCGTAAACGTCTTTCCCGTCTGTTGCTTGAAGA
>ERZ773136.2355-NODE-2355-length-16116-cov-2.807359_pt1 | contig 16116 bp, 13 predicted proteins | sample MGYA00580855_ERZ773136 | MGnify/ENA primary metagenome ERZ773136 (study PRJEB29015, sample SAMEA2737860) | human gut metagenome | biome: human gut; feature: human-associated habitat; material: faeces | place: China | collected 2012 ... | reverse complement strand
CATACGGGCTGTTCTGCGAGATCTGCAGGAACGGGCGGATATAACCCCTGTCTACCATCGCCTGCGTGACCTTGAAGCGCCAGGTGGTTCTCTGCCAGGTCGCGGAAGGTGATTTTCCGCCCCCCGCCATGAGTGGCGCACCGGTGCTCGTATCTGGCCGAACGGCGGTGCCAACATACAGATTAAAATTCGCCGTGCCGGCGCCGCAGGCAACCAGTGCGCTGATCTCAATCACATCGTTAAGCGTGGCCGGGAACGCGGCAAAGTTAGGATGGTGATCCCGGCTGGCAATTCTGGCCGCATAACCATACGGGCAGCCAGGAGGGACCTCCTCAGCCGTCGTGGATACGACGCTAAACCCCATCTGGTCGTAAGCCGGGTCAAATGTCGGGTTGGGAATTAAATCTCCGCCTGATGCGTTTCCGGCCCGTACAGCGGATTTCAGCGAGGTAATGTTGGCGTTAGCAGCCGTCAGCCCGGATTCCGTCTTCTCCACTCGTCCGGTTAGCGAGTTCATCGCCGTCTGATCCGCTTTGCTGGCCACGTTCGCGTCTGTCTGCGTCAGCGCATTCCGGAGTTGGGTGATGCTCTGCGAATTGCTGACCACCTCGTTGCCAATCTGGCTGACATTCGAGCTGAGCACGCCGGCTGCGTTTGCCAGCGCGGAAACCCCGAGACCGGAGTACATCTCGGCAACCTTGTCTGACAGCTTCAGGCCCAGGTTGATATACGCCTGGCCGGTCCACTGATTCACCAGAAACTCAACGGTGTTCCAGCCGGCTTTCAGTTCAAAACTGACGGTATTCCAGCTGGCGTTACCCCAGGCGACCTGAACCCCATTCACAAATATGGCGCCGGTATCATCAAAAACCCTGGCGCCGGGCGCCAGTGTGATGGTGGTATCTGCGGCCACTTTCACCTGGCAGGAATACAGCGCGATCAGATAGCTGCCGGCGGACGTAAAGTCCAGTTTGGCCGCGTCGGCCACCTCATCCACTACCGTTGGTGCCACAGCGCGAACATCGCTGAATGACGGGACTGTCCCGGCGTTAGCCAGCTGCACCGGATAGAGTCGACGGGACCAGCGATTCGGCTGGCCATTGACCAGTTGATTCGACAGGCTGGTGATGCTGTCAGTATTGCTGCGAATATCCCGTCCGTTTTGCTCTACCTGCTGCGTTAAGGCAGTGACCGCAGCCGCTTCGGCTTTCTTCGCCAGCGCGGCATTTGTCGTGCCCAAATCGCTCGTCAGTTTCGTGATGGACTGACCCTGGCTGGTTATCCTGTCGCCCTGCTGGGTAACAACAGACTGCAGCCCGCTCAGTGCCTCATTCGTACCAGCCAGGCCCGTTTCCGTCTGGCCAACCCGGTTAGTGAGCGATGTTAACGCGGCGCCCTGAGATGTCAGCGTGGCGCCCTGTTGCTCAACTTTCTGCGTCAGGGACGTCAGCGCGGCCGCATCGGCTTTTTTCCCGAGGCTGGTTTCCAGGCCACCGATACGGCTCGCCTGCGCGCTCTGCTCTGTCGTCAGAGAACTCAGTTCACCAGAAACAGCAGCTTTGTTGTCGTTAAACTGCGTCTGCAGGGACTCTCTGGCCTTAACTTCCGCCGAGATGGCGGTAACGCGCGCGGTTTTTTCCTGGTACAGCAGCCCGGAGGTGACTTTCTCCAGATCGCTCCCATCATAGGAGCCACGCATCTGCGCCGCCAGCGTGCTGCGTGCCTGTGCTTCGGCGGTCAGCGCGTTACTCAGCGTACTGCGCACATCCTGCAGAGCCGCCGTACTGGCGCCGGGTGCTGGCCGGCCAACGGCGATCCAGTCGAATTCGATAAAGTTGCTGGCATCCTGCTGGTTCGTCAGGTCCAGGCGAATACGATCAATGTTCCCTGTCCACGGAATATCACGCACCGTCAGGGTTGCCACCCCATCGGCATATTCCGGCTCAGCAACAATGTATCGCTTCGTATTATTGAAGTTTTCGCCGGCAGACACCCAGCGGATCTCACCTGCCCAAACTGGTTTGCCGGTTTTACGAAAGCGCAGCATGATGAAACGGTACGCCGCACCATCGACAGCCAGCCCGCCAGGAGAGGTAATGTACGGATCGGTGGCGCTGTCCGCCGGGCGTAACCAGCCATCCTGTGACACACCCGGTACGCCGGCGCTGCCGGTCCAGCCCTCGGTCGTCTGATTGTTGAAATGCCAGATAACCTGCGAATCGAACTGGATATTAGCGCCGGCAGCGAGGCTGGACATTTCCCGCGCCAGATTTTCATCGGCGGTCTTCATCACCTGAGTCAGGCTCTCGATACTCGCCTCAATCCCCTGCGTTGCCGCCAGCAGTTCATCAGCGGCCTGTGACGCCTTCGCGTTAACATCGGCGATACGATCCGCGGTCTCCTGCTTCACCGCATTGGTCAGCGTGGTGTTGACCTGAGACAGCGACTGCTTCAGGCCATTTTCGGCAGTCTTTATCTGCGCATTCAATGCGGCATCGCCGTCGGCCAGCGTTTTGCTGACCCTGGCAATCTCCAGGTCGATGGTGGCGTTGATTTCCGCAGCCGTATCGGTGACTGACTGTCTTACCTGGGTGATGCTGTCGGTCAGCGACTTGTTCACAGTTGCGATCTGCTTGTTCGCATCTGCGACGGCGGATTTTGCCTCCTGAACGCCTTTGTTTGCCTGAGCCAGACCAGAATCGAGAGCCTCATTGACCGAGGTGATCTCATCCGTGATGGTTTTATTCACGGCGGAGATCTTCCCGTCAACATCAGCCGTGATGCTTTTCGCCGATGCATCAATATCCTGGCTGACCTGCTTCGCCTGGTCTTCGGCTTCCTTACGCAGAGCTTCAGCGGTCTGCTCCAGTTCCTGCTGCGTATTGCGGATACCTTCCTGTGTTTCGCTAATGGTGCGCTGCGTTTCCTCCCAGGCAGCCGTATCCTTGATCGCGTCGGTCAGGTTTTCGTAGTAGTCATCAAAGTTATCGCTGGCCATCCCCTGGACCCAGCCGGTCCACGGGCTTTCATTGCCAAGACGATCCACAAGACGCGCCCGATACCAGAATTCTGCGCCCATACTGAGGCCCATCTGCTGATAGCTTTTCCCCGGATAGGCCACGTCTGATAACGGCATCGGCGCACTGCCGTCCTGATTTTTGCTGTACTGTAGTTCCGTGCGCAGCGTATCCCCGGAGCCGGTCGGGAACTCCCAGCTAACCTGGACCCCATGAACCAGAGAACGGGTTGCCAGCGCCAGCGGTGCCAGCGGCTCGCCGACCTTGCCGGTCAGGGTTTTCTCTTCGGAATACGCCCAGCCGCTCGAGATCTCCGCCGCATTGATCGCGCGGACGCGAACCAGATAACGACCGGCATAAATGCCGCTGACCTCAAACGAGGTGGTCGAGCTGCGCGGCACATTAATCCAGTTCCCGTCGTTACGGCGCCACTGTGCCTCGTAGGCAATAGCGCCGCTGACAGCTGACCAGTTAACCTGCATCGTTTCGACGCTGATCCCCTGATTCACGACCGAGCGGGATGTGATGACAATATCGTCAGGAGGTGACTGGTTGCCCGCCGGCAATACGCTAACCGGGCGCTGGTCGATAATAGCGCCGGTATCGATGCGGGCGAATTTATCCGGGTCATGTGCCACGCCGGTGATCGTGAGGGTGGCATCGCTGTTCTCTTTTACCCCTGTAACCCGGTACTGCTGCAGGAAGAGGTCATCGGATTCAACGGCCCAGACGCATTCCCGTTCTGGTGTCTCACTGTACGCCGTTGTGACCGTAATCTGCCGGCGTCCGTTAACAGCCTGAATGGTCCGGCTCTGTGAGATACCGGATGGCAGGTTTAGCTGGAGACGGTCGCCAGGTTTGGCATCCACATCACGATCCAGAGTAATCACCCGGCCATTCACCGCGCTGATTCGCCCGCCGTTGACCCGTCCGGCCAGCAACTCATCCGCCAGGGCAATGATATAACCGGGTTGAGGAATGCGACCGTCCAGCCCCACATCAAACTCAACGATCCGGTCTTTGTTGTTGGTCAGTATGCCCCACAACCCCTTACGGTGGGCTTCGCTCTGGCGCGTACAGCCAATCGCGGTCAGTTCGAGCTGGTTAAAACTGTAGCGGGAAACCAGTTCCGGGATAAACGCCCGCTCCATCGCATCAGCATAAGCATTATCCGGATCAGACCAGGAAACCAGGGCGTTGGTGTACCGAACCTGGCTGCTGCTGCTCGAATAACGGGGTTTGCCGATAATATTGGCGCGCGTATAGGTAAAATCGACATCACGCGGCATATCAGCCTGCACAACAATCTGCTCACCGTTCCAGCAGGTCATGCCCCGGAAAATGGCGGCAAAGTCTCGCAGCACGGTGTAAGCATCGTTGCGTTCCTGAACATAGACGTTACAGGTATAGCGCGGCTCCATGCCGTCACCACCACGCCCGTCAGGAACCAGCTGATCGCAGTACTGTGCAATCTGGTACAGCGTCCATTTCGAAATATTGGCGCTGCTCAGACGATTACCGAGACCAAAACGGTCAGCTGTAACAATGTCGTAATAGATCCAGGCCGGGTTATCCGTCCAGGCCCATTTAAACCCGCCGGTCCAGACCCCGGTATATTCACGAGTTTCCGGATTGTAGTTATCCGGCACACGAATCACGCGCCCACGCGGCTCACAGGAAATTTGCGGAATGCTGCCATTCAACTGGCTGGCATCGAACTCGATATAAAGCAACGCGGTGTTGGGATAACGCAGTTTGGCATCAATCACTTCGGTGTAGCTCTGCAGCGTCATCACGTCGCCGACTTTGACACTGTTCGCATCCGGAGTGATTTTACGCAGGCGTAGCGTCCAGGTACTGCCGGCCTGGGGCAGATCGATACGATGGCTCCGCTCATAGCCGGAGGTGGCTTTACCCGTGACAGCGGTTTCCAGTACCGTCTGCCAGGCGCCGCCATCGGTCTGCAGGTCAATCGCATACTCGACGGTATTGCCCACCACGTCGCCGTCATCTTCCTGTTTCATCAGGGACGGCCATTTCAGGCGGACACGAACGGCAGAAAGCTGGGTATTAGTAAAGGTATGGGTCCAGGCTGTCTTGCTGGAAACTTCCGTTCCCACACTGATTTCATTTTCAGTGCCGGGAATACCCTGAATATAAGTCTGAGCCTGCGTGCCGGGTCGAAATTCCCAGGACACGCCACTGAAGTTTTGCGAACCATCAGCATTTTCAAGCGGGGTGCCATCAAGATAAATATCTTTACCGGTTAAACCACCTGCAAATTCACCCTCACCTAATGCGAGCAGAATTTTGGCTTTCGCAACGGACTGTAAATCATCCGGCTGTTCCGTCGGTGTACGCTGCTTTGAGCCGCCACCCTTGCGCCCTTTAATTATGTTATTTGCCATAAAAAAAGCCACCGCAAGGTGGCCTGAATTAGATGGTTTACTGAATAAAACTTATTGCTGGTCTTCTACGTAAATACCGGCAGATATAATGGCGCCGCCAATTCGGCGTTTGCCATAAAGCAAAGGGACCGGGTACCCCTGAGAGGCAGTGTTCGTCACGCCCCCAAAGGCGTAGGACGCTTTATTGTCAGCGGATTCTTTTCGTGCCAGGCCAGCTGGCTGTGGGGAAAGCATCTGAACGACGCCGCCGAGCATCATGGCGCCGCCAGCCAACCCGACATTCCACGCAGTACCTGCGGCTAAAGCACCGGCGCCGGCAGGTCCAAGCATAACGGCAGCAGCTATGATTACTGCGCCAAGGATAGTCTGCAATACCCCTGCTTTTTTACTGCCAATAACAACAGGGACTATTTTTATAGTTTCATCATTAACAGGATAAGAAAAATCATTTAGCCCTATGTTTTTCCCGTTCTTGAATATCGCAAAAGTCAATCCTCGTTCTTTCGCTTTATTCATGAACATTTCAAAGCCACTGATCGTACAGCAAAGCGCCTGAATAGCTTCATTTGTAGTGGCTACTAGGCGCTTATGTTTTTTACCAAATCGCTTTCCTAATTCACCGCTCAGCTCAATATTAACCATTGACTCCTGAACTGTAATCATAAAACCACACCTTTTTTATATGCATGATTTGATCACCGATTTCATTTCAGCGCTTCTTCTGGCATTTTGAGAGAAGTAAATAACTTTACTTTTCCCATCTTGGTCAGGAATCACATCTGCAACCCAAGTATATACGTCTATATAGACAGTCTTACCGTTTTTATAAGGCTGAATATATACCGGGACAGGTCCTGTTAGAAAACTTTTTTCCTGCCAGCCTGATAAAATGCACTCAGAAACATCATTCACATTCTTATTCGAATGAAATATTTCTTCCGGACCACTCTGACGGACTTCCGAAGGTGACTTACAACCAGTAAGAATGAATGCCCCGATAATAATCGGCAATGCTAAAATAATTTTCACTAATTCATCTCCTTTTAAAGAAGACGAAATATTAACATAGAGACTTATACCGAACGACCTTCATCGTCCTTTCCATCCAGTACCCACCATACGGCACGCGCTTGCTGAGATGGCCATACAGGTGATGCAGCAGCAGGTTCCCTTCCAGCAGAATCCCGGCGTGGTTCCACTTATCCGCCTGCACCTGCATGATCACCATATCACCCGGTTGCGGTGGACCATCAAACTCACGGAACCCGCATTCATACCAGCAGTCCTGATAAAAATTGTCCGGATACTCCTTTTCCCACCACGGATAATCGACGCGGTAATCGTGCAGCTCGATGCCGTGGGTTTGCCGAAAATAGCTCATCACCAGGCCCCAGCAATCGTAGTGGCCCAGCACGAATGGTCGCTCGAGGAGCGGCAACTCACCACGCGGGTGGATGGTACGGAGATCGCCTTCTGGCCAGCTGATAATATGCCAGGGGAGAAGGGTCGCGTCGCATTGCGCTTTATCCAGTTCGCTCGGCTGGGTGGTGGCATCAGGATGGCTGTGAACAATACCGGTGATCGTTCCCCATTCTTCAACCTCCGCATAATCCTCCGGCGCCAGCACAAAATTATCTTTCGACTCTGTGGCCAGGTTCCGGCAGGGGAAATAACGCTCCGCTCGGCCCCTCTGGGCGACGAGGCCGCAGGCCTCGCGCGGATATTCTGCGGCCGCATGTTCCTGGATGGACTTAATCGTTTTCTGACGCATATCAGCTCCTGATTAATGAAGTGCCGGGGAACCCGCCAAACGGCAGTTCGCTATTCTCACCATGACGTAATTTGCAGGCCGTGAGCGTTCCGTTGCAGACATCCTGCGACGGGTCATCAACTGGCTGATTGTTCCTGTCAAAATATCGGGTGCCGGCATAGTCGCACCCGTTACCGCTGCGGTATTGATTGCGGATACACCAGGTGCAAATCGCATGCAGCTGGCGAGTGGGGATCATCATCCCCTGCAGGGCAAACGGGCTGGAGAGAGTAAATTCCACCTTCTCATCGTCTTCATAATGCTTTACGTCGATGAAGAAAAGGCGCCGTTTCTCCTGCGTCGGATCGGCTGAGGCATTCCCTTCCGGAAAGTTCTTCGCATCGAGATACTGTTTTTGCGTGTCGTGGATGACAACCCGCGCCAGAGCCAGATCGTCGTAATGAAGACAGAGCGCGGATATCTTTCCGTCGATATTCCCTACCCGCAGCGTTGGCTGCGCGTCGCTGCCCGTGGTGGATGACTCGATCCCTTCGATTTCACATGGCCAGGCTTTATACTCCCGCCCCTGCCACCAGATGCTTTTCGCCGGCAGCTTATCCAGGTCGCCGCCAGCGGCGAGGATTTCGGCTGCAGTATGGGGAACGTTATAGCCGTGGAAATACAAAACCTCATCCAGGCCAAACGCCTGGCCATCGATCTCCAGGAGACGAACCTCATCGCCTGGCTCTAACTTCTGATAATTCGCGTTAAGGCTCATGGTTTAAATGCCTGAATAAAAGTGGCTGAAAGTGAGTAATTTCCGCCGCCCAGAGGCACCGGTTTATATTGTTCGCAGCGGAAAAGCCCCACCTCTTCCAGAGGCGGGGTCCACTGAAACGCGCGGGTGCCTGCATGACGGTCGAAGAACTGCTTAATCGGACGGATATAGTCCTCCGTACCGACAAAACTCAGCTCCCAATCCTGTGATCGGGTGTTAATACCATCGCCGGATACCTGCGTATACCCGTCACCGAACTGCGCCTTCCGGACACGAAAGTTAACGGTCTGCTGGGGATTAACCCGCGGACTCCAGGTGAATATCTCAATAGCCATTAGCGTTGCCCTTTAACTGCATTCCAGACCATCCCGCCAGGGCGCATATCCTGCGCCATCAGCTCCCTGTATTTTTTCTCCACAAACGAGCCGATCTGCTGGCCAAACTGCTCAAAACCAGACGGCGCCTGCGTTGAGGTGTTTCCGCCTTCAATCGTGATATAGACTTTTGGCCCTTCCGACGCGCCGGCGTTCTGACCACCACCGACAGCGCGTACACCCAGCGAACCATCGCCGGCACGCGTCAGTGGCATGATGGCCTCCGGCCCGGCCTCGCCAAATACGCCGGCCCCTTTTGCGAAAGCGAAGAACTGCGGAGAGTCGTAGACCTGGTTGCTGTATGCGCTCAGCGACGGCGAGTCGTAAACGCCGCCTTTGGCGTTGAACTGGAAGTTACTGGCGGCATTCTGGATCGCCGTCCCCGAGCCTGCGCCCGCAGCGCCCGTGACAACGCTGGTCCCGACGCCCACCACGCCCATAATGGTTTGCATGACGGAACTGGTGACCAGCGCCTGAGCGGCCATATCAACGAGGTTTTTTATGATCGACTGCGTGAGCGAGGAAAACAGGTCAGCCATGTTCTCCTTAAAGCTTCTCGTCCGCGTCAGCATGCTCGTCAGGAAGTTGCTTGAGCGCTCATGGGCCGTTTCAAATAACCCGACGGCCAGGCTCTGGAATTCTCCCTGTGATCGGTATAACTCCAGTGACGTCTGATACTGCGCATCGGCGGATTCTTTCGTCGCCTTCTGCATCAGCATTTCGTACTGTTCTTTGCTGATCGCGCTGCCCTGGTAGTACGCCTGCAGCAATGCCTGCCGCTGCGCAAGCTGATTGCGCAGCGAGACCAGTGGATCAACTTCGCCGGCGATATCCAGTGCCGGCGCAGCGATTTCATCGGCATGCGCCTGCAGCAGCTCTTTCGCAGTATCTCTGGCCAGCGTTATTCGTGCGGCCTGGTACTCTTTTTCATCAAGAAGGCGGGCTTTGAAAAGCTCAGCCAGGTCCCGGCTGGCTTCCTGCTCTTTTCGCAGAGTTTCCTGGGCGGGGGAATACTGCGCGGCCAGATCCAGTCGCTGTTTCTGGTAATTCTCTGCGTTCATTAACAGCGCGCGCTGCAGGTCAGCATCACTGGCGCCATTTTTCTTCGCCGCTTCCTGCAGCTCCCTGTTACTGTCCTTTTCCTGCAGGTTAATTCTGGCCAGGCTGGACGCATGGGCTTCTTCAATTTGCTGCCGCAGCGTTTTGAACTGGTCGACCTTGGACTTACTGCCTTTCCCCGTGCCGGTACCGCCATCGCCGCCCCAGGGATTTCCATCTCCGGTCTCTTTGGGGGGCGTGCTTAACGCCCCTTTCAGATCGTCCGTAAGGGAGGTTATTTTTCCCGATAAACCCAGCTGAGCCAGTGTTTTTGCATCACTGACACGCTTAATGTTTTCCTCGGTTTTGCGGAGTCCCTCGTTAACGCTATCGAGATCCGCCCGTGCACGCGCCTGGCCTTTTGTTACCCCTTCCAGCTGGCCGAAGGGGTCAAACCCTTTCAGGCTGTCGATACGACTGTCGGCATCCTGAATCTCTTTCATCAGCTGGTTACGCTGCACGACCTGGTTTTCGTACTGATCCTCCAGGTCGAACTGCTTCACATTTAGCTGGTTAAGCGAGAGGCGCATCAGCGCTTCACTGGTTTCGACTACGGCATCTTTTAAATCAATGGCTGACTGCCTGGCCTCCTTTGCTTTCTCATGAAAGTAAAGGAGGCCCGAACCGGCCAGCATCGCGGCGCCGAACGGACCACCGATTAAATTTAATGCACCTCTTGCCAGCCCCACCGCAACGGAGGCCGCGCGGGCTGATATCGACAATTGCCGGTTTGCCGCCGCCAGTTTCAGTTTCGCCTGGCTGGCCAGATTGGTTTGTTCAGTTTCCTGTCGGATGAGGCGGGTAAACTCATCCTGGTAACTGATATTCATCCCGTACTGTTTAGCCGTCCGCTCCATCTGCCGGTAGTGGCCAAACTCAGCGTCGTTCTGTTTCAGGATGGCAGCTGTCGAATCCAGAGTTTTGCGGGCAATATCCGCATCAGCCTGCGCCCGCGCTTTTACCGCCGCCTGGCTTTCCCGCCAGGCCGCGATATTCTCCCGCAGCCCTGCAGTCAGTTTCGTGGATAACACGGGGATCAGGCTGTAAAGCGCCACGCTGGAGACGGTGTTGAAATTGTCTGCCAGGCTGTTCAGTGCCTCCGTGGCAACCTGAATCCCGCTGCGGAGTGGCCCGTTACTGCTCTGGCCGATCTTAATGACCATCCCTTCAAACGCACTGCTCAGCCCCAGCAAATCGCCGTTCAGGTTGTTAACCCTGATGGATGCCTGCTCATGCGCCGTTTTGGTACCGGTCAGGGAAGCGGTTAGCTCATCAAGCTTTGAACGGTTCTGGACCAGGATAGACGCCGCATTCAGGTTCTCCACGCCAAACAGTTTTACGGCCTGGGCCGTGGAGAGATTTTTCCCGGAAAGATTGGTCAGCGCCTGGCTGAGACCAACCACGGACGGCTTGAGGCTCTTGTCCGTGCCCTTTTCCAGATTCAGGATGACGTTACGCAGCGCCGTGCCGGCTTCACCGCCTTTAATTTCACGCTCTGCCAGCACCTGAATCGCGGCATTCAGCTGCTCAAAACCAACGCCGGCCTGTGCGGCTGCGACGCCACCATTTTTAATGGCGGCCGCTGTATCCACAATCTCCGACGACCCGTACTTCGCGCCGGCGGCCAGCACGTTGATATAACGATCCGCCTCCTGCGCGCTCGCCCCGTACTGGTTTAAGGAGAGCGCCAGCGTTCTGGTCGCATCGGGCAGCGTTGTGCCGGCGGCCTGCGCCAGGATAAGCGCGCTGTTCGTAGCCTTCTGCAGTCCATCGGACGTTTTTAAAAGCTCCGGTTTAGCCGACGCCATCAGCTTTAGCGCCTCGGCGGCCTGGCTGGCGCTGTACTCTGTCGTGCGTCCCATTTCCTGCGCAGCCAGATCCAGCGCTTTCATTTCAGCAGCAGTCGCACCGGTGATGGCCTGCAGGTCTGATAATGCCTGTCCATATTGTCTGGACGTGGTGACGATCGTACCGATGGAAAGGCCGGCTCCTGCCAGCCCCGCCAGCCGGCTGGCCATCCCGGATATCGACAGACCGACCTTTTTATAGGCGTCCTCCGTCTTTTTCGCGTCCGCCTGGGCATTACGGTTGAACCGTCGTGACTGGTTCTCCGCATCGCCATACGCTCCCAGCAGCTGGGATTTAAAACTGGCTGCGTTCAGGTGCAGCCCGACCGCTAAAGATGCGACGTCTGCCATTACATTAATGCCCTCATGACTGCCGCGCATTCATCATCGACCCGGGATGGCGCAGGTGTGGTTTCGGTAGGTGGCGCGTTTTCATCGACAGGACGGCGGAAAGTGCCTTGTTTCAGGAAGTAGGCTCGCCAGTGGTACAGAGTGTTGGCCGGCAATGCGGCAATTTTGGATGGGTCAGGCTCGCCCCAGCGGTCGGCCAGCCAGAAGATCAGCTCCAGCCAGGGCGAGTCACTCAGTTTTTTTCCGCTTCCTCCAGCTTGCCGATTGCGTGTTGCTTCACTTTTTCCACAGCGGCCAGCAGTTCGGGGTTTTCATGGGCCTTCAGCAGCTCGGCTGCCGTGGGTTTAAATTCATCCGGAATGGCCGTTCCATCCGGCTGAACCAGTGCATCGATGACGATCTGAATGACTTGCTCCGATGCCTCGCGCGCTGCGCCAGCTTTTGCGGTTTCAGCCATTTTCTCTTCGTAGCTGATGAGGTAATCCCCGGTCAGGCGGCGGATGAATACGGTGGCGCCAAATAACTCGGTTTTAATGACGGTTGGCTCCGATTTAAGCAACGCGGATTTCAGCGTGGACAGGTAATCTTTATCTTTCACAGATAGTCCTTAAAAATAAAAAGCCACCCTAAGGTGGCTGTTTAAAGGTTAAGTTAATCAGGCGCCGCCGGAGACAGCGACGGTTCCCCAGGTGATCTTGTTCTGTTTACCCTGAACAGTGATCTGGATGACCTCATTCGCCGGAGCGGCGATTTCATTCATCTGCCACCCGGACAGCGCCAGGAGCATCGTCGCTGTTCGCTTGTTGGGTAATTCGACGTATAACTGGATGGTCTTGCGGGCCTCTGCTGCGTTCAGCAGCGCGGCAAAATCGGTATTGCCCGGATCATCAATGAAGCCCAGCGACTTTTCAGGCCCGTCAGGCAGATCGCTGATGGACTGTTTCTGCTTATCCAGTAACGTGGTGCAGTCGACAAAGCCCCCCGTCTGCCCCATTGCACCCAGCGCTTTACAGTTAATCAGCGGTTTCAGCGCTGACGTGGCAGCGCCAGGCTCCCCGTATTTCACAATGGTGCCCGCCGGCAACATCGCATATTCAGGCGAAGTTTTATCAGCCATGTTTCTCTCTCTTTTTATACGGCAGCGGATGCTACCTGTTTTCAATGCCGTGTCGGATTTCCACGGTTAACACGCGCAAAACGGTCTGGAGGTTGTAATCCAGGGCGGGTCGGATAAAGGGGTCTGCAACCTGTTTAACCGTGCCAAACTCCTGCGCCAGCGCCTTCATATGGTGCTGCTTGCTGGGGCCAACACGGAGCGTTACAACCGCGTTCCCTTTACCCTTGCGGGTGGAAGAGCGGATTTTGATTGAGTCCCGCATGTGCGGCCCGGCAGACGTTTCGTCAAAGCCGGCATGCTGCTTCATATCTTCCTCGACGACCTTTAGCGCTTCGCGCCCGGCATCCCGCAATACCTTCGTCGCCACTTTTTCGCCCAGGGCCATTAACTGCCGCTCCAGCTCATCCAGCCCTTTAACTTCCATTCGGATCACGAGGAGTCCTCCACGTAGTGAATGATGAAATCGCGGGTCAGGCGATACTGAATGCGACGATTCGTCAGCTGGTTTTTATCCTGATGGATACCGCCTCGCTCACATACTGAACCGGGATACCCTCCAGTTGGCCATGAACGACGGACTTCAGTTCCGTCCAGATTTTTTTATCCAGCTGCAGCAGTGAGGTGTAATCATCGAGACGGCACAGATTCACCTGGATACGGGCAGATACGATCCCCGTTCGCAACATTCCCGAGACCATTTCCGGGTCAGAGATACGCTGAAAGGTCGCACCTTCCTGGACCGTGTCCGGCAGTAAAAGCGGATACGCATTCATGCCAGTGATGCGCTCCAGCGCACCCTTAATCGCCAGCTCTATCATGCCGCCCGTCAGCCTCCCCCGTGATAATGATCCGGTCTGTTTTGCGGTCGATATTCCGGACGGTATAAACCAGATTTTTCGTCGTGATTTTCCAGTCAATATCAACCAGCACGCCCGGATAGACCGTGAACAGGCAGGTTTCCACCACCTGCTGCTGATCCAGCGTGCGGACTTTTCGCCCCGATACCAGCTCCCGTTTTGCCCACGCTTTTCCCGATTCAACCTGCTTTTCCGGTAGCGGTTCGCCCAGCGGCCCACGACCGGACTGAACGTAGCTAATTGCAATGCGACAGTTCATATCACCCGGTTTCAGGCTCATAGCGTATGCTCCTGCAGGGGGAAAAGAAGATGCCTCACCGCAGTGGTTTCCAGCCACTGTCCGGTATGGCCATTCAGATACGCATCGCTGACCAGAAACTGAATAGCCAGCCGGATATCTTCATCCGCGATAAATCCGCGGATGGTCTCCGGGAGCGCCTGCAGCTCTTCATCACTGGTGACCAGCTTGCAGTAGTAATCACGCTCGATGCTCCGCTGCGCGGCGTTCACCATTTGCGTGAGCATGGCATCATGCTCCGTGAAGTCCAGTTCCAGGCGTAGCTGGGTTTTCACATCATCCAATGTCAGTATCAAAATCGCTGTCTCCCGGCTTCGGTTTCAGCGCACGTTCGGCATCCTCCGGCCATACCGCGATACGCCGCTTAACCAGTTCTTCGGCGCGCGATCCTTCAAAGCACGCGATATCTCCACGGGAATAACGGTGGTGCGGCCCAAGGAACACAACGGATTTACGCTCTGCCTGTGCGACCACGGTCGCATGGTTGTCCTGTGTGCCTGTTTCTTCCGGCTCCACTGCTTTATTTTTCGCAGCCATAACATTCTCCTGAAAGGGAAAAGCCCGCATATGCGGGCCATATTTACTGAGGGATGGGTTAGAACAGGACGCCGGTACCCAGCACCAGGCCTTCCGGATGACGGAAGCCAATATCATGCTCAGTAACAACGCGGATTAGCGACTGGTTACGGGAAAACGCAGATACCAGGGTGCCATCGGCATCGATGTAAGAGGCTTCCTTCGAGAAGTCGACTTTCATATTGCCGTCTTCAGCGATAACCACATCATTGAAGTCAGCAAAGTAAATCTCAGTCTCCTTACCCCCGGTCCCCAGATTCGCAGGGATCGCGCTGGTACGCTGAACCGGATATCCTTTAAGTAATCCCTGAGCCATTTCCGGATAGACTTTGTTGCCGTTGCCGTCACGCAGCCCAAACAACTTCATATAGGTACGGTTCGACATGCCCCAGCCGCTGCTGATCATATTGCTGTTGCCGTCCATCGCCATCAAAATGATCTTGTCCAGGTACTCGTCAACTGTGTTCAGGTTGATCGCTGCATCAGCTTCCCACGGCAGCAGGCGGTTCCACTGCGTCGCGCGCGCCTTCATACCAATCGGTGTATCGCCGGTACCGTCATCGCGCATAAAGGCTTTATCCTCACGCACTGAGATGGCGGTCAGAATATCCTGCAGGACCAGCTGCTCGACGTTGAATCCGGCGCGGCCAATCAGTGCATTGGAAATAGGCACCATCGCAATCAGAGTTTTCGCCGTAAGTTTTACATCATCAAAGCGTGTTTCTGATGTCTTGGCGTCTTTGTTTTCTCCTGTGTAGCTTGCCGTTGCTCCACCGGCCACGCGTGGTAGCGTCATATTACCGTTAGGCAGCGGAACGGGACGGGCGCCCAGCTTGCGGACGATGGTTCGGTCGCTCAGTAGCTCGATCACCTCACTGTGGAGGTTCTGCGGAATAAGCACACCACCGGACGCCGCTGCGGTGGAAATGGCCATCGATACGGACTGGTCATTCAGCTCTTCTGAAGCGAATTTTGCCGCGTCCTGCAGATTCCCTGCGCCTGCGGCGACAGACATAACCAGTCGGGTCATGCCAGCACCGGTGTACTGTTTAGGCTCCTGCTTAACAATAATGCCGGGGGCCTGCTGAGTCGCTTTCACGGGTTTTGCGACCAGCGCCGCAGCACGTTCGGCGGCTTCCAGGCGTTCAATTTTGGCGCTGATATCAGTGAACTGCTGCTGCAGGTTCGCAAACTCCGTCAGCTGCTCCGCAGTCAGCGTGCTGCCGCTGGCGTCAATGGTTGCCAGGGCCTGAACCTGTTCGTTGATACCCGCACGCTGACGACGCAATTCTTCAATATGTGGCATTTTATTTCTCTCTTTTTAGACATAAAAAAAGCAGCCTGCTGGCTGCTTAAGGTGACGCGGTTTATGTTTGCGCCGGGTTACATTTTGGTTTGCAGATCCATCGCGGCTGCCTGCATCTGAATGGAGGTTTTTTGACGGGGTTGCTGATACTTTGCCGCGATAGCATTGATCGCCGCCTGGGGGTCAGAGACTTCATCCGCCAGGCCGGCGGACACAGCGCCAGGGCCAAAATACAGCCCCGCCTGCGTATCAATGACGGCCTGCTGATTCAGGCCGCGATATTCGGCCACCGACCCCGTAAACGTCTCGTACATTTCGTCGATCATGCCCTGGAACATA
>ERZ773136.2341-NODE-2341-length-16169-cov-3.838588_pt1 | contig 16169 bp, 10 predicted proteins | sample MGYA00580855_ERZ773136 | MGnify/ENA primary metagenome ERZ773136 (study PRJEB29015, sample SAMEA2737860) | human gut metagenome | biome: human gut; feature: human-associated habitat; material: faeces | place: China | collected 2012 ... | reverse complement strand
GAATAACAGATACGGATGATTACCTACTTACGTCGTAACGCGCCGTCCATGACGCGATTCTCCTTGAGCTCCCATCCGTGGCAAGGAGAAACCGCGCCATGGACGGCGCGTTTCGACGGTTTCGTCGAGCATAGAAACCCTAAAAAGCATAATTTGTACAGTATCTTAGCTGCGTAGCGTTAGCTCGTCGGGAGCACCTCTGCGGGGGGGGGGGCAAATTCCCCGTGCGCCGGTCGTCTTCACGTATTATGAAATATGAAGCAATCCACATCTATTGTGCTGCATCAGGAGCTACATACGAGTATGCATTTGACATCTTTGCAGCATTGTTTGTCAGAGTGACAGCCTCTCTGTAGTAGGCAACAACAGGAGTGCCCTTATCCACAGCGTTGAACAGCTGCTCTGCAAAAGCAGGCGGCACATTGATACAGCCGTGTGAGCCTGAGGTTTTGTAAATTGTTCCTCCGAAGGTATCACGCCAGCTGGCATCATGGATACCTATATTGTAGGCAAACGGCATGAAATAGCTGACAGGAGAAGAGTATCCCTCGCCGACAAGAGTAGCATTTCTCTGCTTGTAAACAATCTTGTATACACCATCTACGGAACCATTCTGACGGGCGAGGTTACCTGATACGAAATCAGACTCCATCTGGAGAGCACCATCCTTGTAATACCACATGTGCTGCTTTGTGTAGTCAATCTCTATGTATGTATTACCTATGTCGTCAGCACCGCGATGGAGTGCTGTCTGCTCGTAAACAGGCTCTCTTTCCACGGGCTTGCCTCCCTCTAAATCAGAAAGAAGTTCAGCCTTTTCATTTTTCTTGCTGACTACCCATCCGTAGTCTCCACCACCTATTTCAATAGTGTCACCGGACGATGTCTTGAATGAGCGCTTGCGGCCGAAGGTGTTGTACTTGGAAGCAAGCTGCTGGACATATTTAGTGACCTTGGCATCATCTATGCTCACGCTGCCGTCATCTGAGATGCTTAGCATATCAAGGATTTTGGCTGAGTCAAGCTTCTCGTCGGCACCTTCAATTTTGTAGGTGACGGTTGAAGCAGTGTATTTGTCGAGGGCTTCTTTTTCATTTTTGATTGTATCACTGTTTTTTGTGATTTTTGGAGCTTCATAACAGTCATCACTTAAGGCAAGCTTTGGAAGCTCGTTGTCCAGGGCGTCCTTTACCTCGGCAAGGATGCTGTCATATATCGGCTTGTAGCCTTTTTTCTCTTCAATCACATCGTATTCGCCGGCTTTTATCTCGATATGGGCATCCTCCGGATTTTCAATGTAGTCATCACTGAAAATATCAAGAGCCTTGAGCTTTTCCGCCAAAGCGGCATCGTCATATTTGGACGAACCCTTTAGAGTATAGTTTTGAGCTTTGAAGAGACTGACAGGCCATGTAAAAGCATTCTGGTTTTTTAGGATTTGCTCCTCGTCACCGTTTGAGACATATTCATAGGAAAAATCAGGTCCCTTAAGTGAAAAGCTGTTGCCTTTTCTATCAGTGATTGTGAGCAGATAGTCGCGGCTTAGGGCTGTATTTTTTTCTAATGCCTCTTTTGCAGTTTTCCCTGCATATTTTACAGAGTTAATCTTTGTGTTGAACAGATAGTGGCTGCTAAAATAAAAGGCAAAGCCAAGATAAACAGCCAAAAGCACACCAAGCACAACGGCGCAGGTTATAAGCACTTTTTTCTTCATGTAAATCGACCTCCTTGGAGATATGCTGTTGCTGCCCACACCGGGGGGAGACAGCAGCTAAAATCAGTTACATTTGTGAAGATGTGACACATCCATATAGTCAGGCAGACCATTCTTGTAGGCTACAGCGGTTTCTCCCTGAATAAGTGGTTTTAAGTATTCGATAAGCTCAGGCTTCACATCATTGCCAGCATCATTGATCCACTCTCTTGGCACAGACTTGGCCTCGTTTGCGATATCCTTGATAGCAGAATATGTGTATTCCACCTGATAAGGATTATTTGAGATGCGCTTCAAGCATACCATTGATGCGGTCACACCCTCCGCTGCAATCATGACACCCTTTTTACCCTGAGCAAAAGATTCCTCGATATCGGTTAATGATGCAAGATGTGAGGCACAGCGCTGGAGCACATTTACCTCTACAGAGCGCACCTTGACACCGATGTTTTCCTTTACGATGAACTCAAGAGCTTTTCCGGCACCGCTTAGCTGCTGGTGTCCGAACTGGTCACATGCGGCATTTGATGATGTAATGTATGAGCCGTCTGCGTCATGTATTCCTTCAGATACGGCAACTATTACATTGTTAGTGTGCTCGAGGGCTTCTTTTATATCGGCAACAAATTTGTCCTTGTCGAAATCCACCTCAGGCAGATAGATGAACTGAGGCGCTGTATTGTACTCATTACGTGCGAGAGCGGAAGCGGCAGTGAGCCATCCTGCGTCACGTCCCATGATTTCAACGATTGTCACACTCTTAACAGCATAGATAAAGGTATCATGGGCTATCTCAAGCATGCTTGATGCGATATATTTGGCGGCAGAGCCAAAGCCCGGAGTGTGGTCTGTCATGCACAAATCATTGTCGATGGTTTTTGGAATTCCTACAATTTTCACATCACTGTTGATTTTTTTTGCATAATCGGATAACTTTAATACGGTATCCATCGAATCATTTCCACCGATGTAAAAGAAAGCTTTTATAGAAAGCTTATCGAACTGGTGGAAGATGTATACATATGGTGAATCATCATCCTTGTAATCAGGGAGCTTGTGGCGGCATGAGCCAAGATACATGGCAGGTGTGGTCTTAAGCTTTTCAAGATTAGCATCATCTGCAAAAATATCTGACAGATTGAGATAATTCTCATTTAAAATGCCGAGTATTCCGTTTACGGCGCCATAGCAGATATCGTATTTTTCAGAGCTTTTTACTCCTGCGATGACTCCTGCAAGGCTTGCGTTGATTGCAACAGTTGGGCCGCCTGACTGGGCGACGATACAGTTTGACTGATTCATTGTAATCTCCTTATTGTGTATTTTAACTATTCTCTTCTGTAAGAATAGTTATGATATAATTTGAAAATGACTACTGAAGGCGCATGGCATATGCACCGCATAATCATATAGATTGTAGTATCAAACATTATTTTTAGCAAGGGTTAAAATGAAAAATATGAATAAATACGAGAATTGCTTATTGTGTCCCAGAAAATGTGGCATAAACAGAAGTACCGGACAAACAGGTGTATGTGGCGTTTCATCTGAAATAAAGGTGGCGCGAGCAGCACTTCATTATTGGGAGGAACCATGCATATCAGGAAAAAGAGGAAGTGGGGCAGTTTTTTTCTCAGGCTGCAGCCTGCACTGCGTGTTCTGCCAGAACAGGGAGATTTCTGACGGAAAAGAGGGAAAGGTAATCAGTAAAGAGCGGCTTAGTGATATCTTTATGGAACTGGCGGGCAAAGGCGCAAATAATATCAATCTGGTCACACCGGGGCAGTATATCCCTGATATAGTGTGGGCGGTAAACGATGCAAAAAGCCGCGGCATGAAGCTTCCTATTATATACAATACGAGCGGATATGAAAATGTGACAGAGCTAAAGCTGCTTGAGGGCATAGTGGATGTGTATCTTCCGGATTTTAAATATATGGACAGTACGCTTTCGGCAAGGTATTCAAGGGCAAAAGATTATCCGTCTGTCGCAAAGCAGGCACTTTCAGAGATGGTCAGACAGCAACCGGATGTCGTGATTGACGATGCGACAGGACTCATACAAAAGGGAGTTATTGTGCGACAGCTTCTACTGCCGGGACATGTGAATGATGCAAAGGCTGTACTTAAGTACCTGTATGATACATATCATGATCACGTATATATAAGCATGATGAGCCAGTTTACGCCTATTGCACTAAAGGATTATCCTGAGATAAACCGCACAGTGACAAGGAGAGAGTATGAAAGACTTGTTGACTATGCCCTCGAAATAGGAATCACGAATGCATTTATACAGGAGGGTGACGTGGCAAAGGACAGCTTCATTCCGGCATTTGACTGTGAGGGAGTATAATATTTACCGTTTTTCTTAATAAAATAGTAAGAATTGGCAGGCAAAAATGACTGGATTTTGTGACGCCGGTGTAGTACTATGGTTATGTGATATTTTTTAACTGTGAAGGTACTGAACAGTTACGATATTTTGTTATTACTCACATCCCGGTGTGACAGACGATAATATTTTTAATCACACAGGATACATTATTCAATAGAGGATACAGTGATGAAAAATATAGGAGAACAGCAGATAATAATTGAATGTCCGAATACTATCTTTCATCTATACATTGACAGTGAGGATGAGCTTTCAAAGGTTAAGGTGTTTATGAACAATATGAAGAATGTTGATTCGATAAGTCTGCATGATATATACAACTGGTGCAACAGACAGCATGTGCAGTACACGACGACATTTAATTATGACAGTAAAATGACCTTGACAGAAATGATAAAATCCTACATATTTTACTTCAGACAGAAGCTTAGATATGTAAATAATAGTGATAGGATGATAGAAACATGAGATACCCTGAATTTCTAAAGGATAGAGGAACAATAGGCTTTGTGGCGCCCTCGATGGGCTGTACAACAGAGCCGTACAGGAGTGCCTTTGACAATGCCATTAAAAAGTTTCACAGCATGGGTTATAAGACGATAGAGGGACCTAACTGCAGGTGCGACAGTGGCATAGGTATCAGCAATACACCTAAGAAGTGCGCAGAAGAGCTGAACGAGAGCTATGCTTCTGCTGACAGTGATGTGCTTATATCCTGTGGTGGTGGCGAGCTGATGTGCGAGGTAGTGCCTTATATCGATTTTGAGCGCGTGAAGCAGTCAAAGCCGAAATGGTACATGGGCTATTCCGACAACACGAATTTCACATTTTTGGAGGCTACTATTGCAGATACAGCAGGTATTTACGGGCCGTGTGCGGGCAGTTTTGGCATGGAGGTGTGGCATGAGTCACTTACCGATGCATTTAATCTGCTTTGTGGCAGGAAGCTTTCATTTACCAATTACCCTATGTGGGAGAAGGAATCGATAAAGGATGAGAATGCTCCGTTTGTGGGCTACAACCTGACTGAAAAGTCGTGTATCAGCTCTATTCCTGCGGTGGCAAAGGAAAGCAGGCTTACCATGAGAGGCAGGCTGCTTGGTGGCTGCATGGATTGTCTTATCAATCTGCTTGGCACATCGTTTGACCATGTAAGGGAATTTAATGAGCGCTACAGTGATGATGGTATCATATGGTTCCTTGAGGCTTGTGACCTTAATGTGATGGGCATGAGAAGGGCTATGTGGCAGATGAAAAATGCAGGATGGTTTTCAAATGTAAAGGGCTTTCTTATCGGACGCCCGGCGCACTTCGGAGAGGAAATGTTTGGCATAGACCACAGACAGGCGCTTTCATCACTGCTTAGAGAGTTTAATGTGCCAATCATCATGGATCTGGATATAGGTCATATGTCGCCGATGATGCCTGTGGTATGCGGAAGCATGGCAGATGTCAGCTTCGACGGAAGCAACTTTACAATTTCGTATGATATAGAGCAGTAGATTGGAGGAAAAATGATTAGATTAATAAAGAAAAAAGCAAAGAGTATTGTATGTAGCGTGCTTGCTGCGGTTACACTGTTTACGATGAATCCGGCTGTATTTGCAACAGAGACAGCTACGCAGACTGATACAGTTTCAGGCGTTGATGTATCAGGCAGTGACAGCAGTGACGCAGCTGATAAGAGTAACACAGACAGTAATGCAGACAGCACAACGACAGCCGGCAGTGAGGCAAACGACAAGGTGACCATCAGCAAAAATGATAAGCCATACTTAAGTCTTGGAGCAGACCTTACACCGGATCAGAGAGCGACAGTGCTTGGATTTATGGGAATCGAGCTCACTGATCTGGACAATTACGATGTGGTCTATGTAAATAATGATGAGGAGCACAAGTACCTCGATTCATACATCAGCAAGAGCGAGATTGGCACAAGGTCACTTTCCTCAGTACTCATTACAGAGGATAAAAAGGGTGCGGGTCTTAGTGTTTCCACGCACAATATCAATTACTGTACGGTAGGAATGTACAAGAATGCGCTTGCCACAGCAGGCATAGCTGATGCTAAAATCATAGTCGCAGGACCTTTCCCTATTTCCGGAACGGCAGCACTTGTAGGCACACTAAAGGCATACGAGGAGATGACAGGCAAGAAGCTTGACGACAAGGTGACAGACGCAGCGATGGATGAGCTTGTCACAACAGGAGAGCTCAACAAGAGCATTGACGGCGATTCGCAGGATATCGAGGCAATGATTGCTGACCTAAAGAAGCAGCTTGCCGATGGAAGGCTCAAGGATGAGAGCCAGATAAAGGATGCGATAAAGGAGGCTGCAAAGGATTACGACCTGAAGCTTTCTGATGATGATATTGCAAAGCTTACATCTCTTTTAATGAAGCTAAAGGATGCCAATATCGACTGGGATTCAGTCATCAACCAGGCACAGGACTGGGCATCAAAGCTTGGCGATAAGATAAATGACCCGGGCTTCTGGGAAAAGCTTGGTAACTTTTTCATGGATTTATGGGATAAGATAAAATCCCTGTTCAGCTAGAAAAGCTACAGGAGACAGTAAGAATAAGCAGAATATGAATCAGGCAACTCCCTGAAACGTAAGCATGAGCTGCACGTTGAAGGGAGTTTTTTTAATTAATAAAAAAATAATAAATTTCTGCCGAATACATTGATACAAAGGTCATATTCTATTATAATTAAATGGATAATGGATTAATCTAAACAATGCACATAAGAAAGATGGGATTTGATGATAAAGATAAATAAATTTCTGGCAGCCTCTGTCGTTACATTGTCATTAGCCGCATGTGACCTGGCACCATACAGCAGCATAGCAGTCTATGCGGATCAGGCGGCTAAGGTTGTGTGTGATGAGAGATACTGGGTAGCGGCGAGAAGCGGACCGGGCACAGAGTATGAGCTGGAGCACAAGCTTTCAAACGGCAAGGATATTACTATTCTTGAGCAGACCACAGGTGCAGACGGCAAGGTGTGGTACAAGGCAAAGTACAATCTGGCAGCAAATAACGAGGAGTGTGTAAGCTATATCAGGTCTGATTTTGTATCAGCAGGTACCGGCACAGCTGCATCAGACAATGCGCAGACAGGGGATGCTTCAGCAGACACCGGCAATGCGGATGCCATACAGCAGAATAATGAGGAACAGCTTGCCCTTGCAACCGCATCGGGAGCATATGCTACAGGTACGATTACAGGTGGCAATGTGTATGTCCGCAATGCAGCAGGCACATCCGGCACTACCAAGGTTGTCTCACTCAACTGGAACCATCAGGTTGACATAATTGGAGAGACCAGGGTAAACGGTGTGGTCTGGTACAATGTCAAGGGTACTTTAAACGGCAAGGCATTTACGGGCTGGACTATCAGTACATACATAAAGGTGACATACAATAATAGCGGAGACAATACTGATTTTGTCACGGCTATGAAGAATGCAGGCTTTCCTGACAGCTATATTCCAAACCTTACAGCTCTTCACAATAAGTATCCAGGCTGGACATTTGAGGCTGTAAATACAGGTTTGAATTGGGATACGGTGATTGAAAATGAAAGTGTAAACGGACTTAATCTGGTATCCAAATCAGCAGACAATGCCAAGAAATCCACAGCTGCCGGAGCATATAACTGGTCAACAAATACGTGGGTTGAGTACGAACCGGGATGGGTGTCAGCAAGCAGTGCCTATATTGCTTATCTCATGGATCCAAGGAATTTTCTTGATGAGACCAATATTTTTCAGTTTCAGAGTCTGGCATACAGTCCGAATGAGGCACTTGAAGGTGTCAAGTCCATAGTAAAAGGTACATTTATGGAGGGAACAAAGACCTATTCCAACAATGGCGAGAAAATCAATTATGCAAGCACATTCATGGATGTGGCAAAGAGCAGTGGAGTAAGTGCATACCATATAGCATCGCGTATAAAGCAGGAGCAGGGAAAAAAGGGAACGAGCCCTCTTATTTCGGGTACATATTCCGGATATGAAGGATATTATAATTATTTTAATTTTAGTGCAACCGGAAACACGAAGGATAAGATTTATAAAAATGGTCTGTCTTTTGCCAAGAAGCAGGGCTGGAATACAAGAGTAAAGTCCATAAACGGCGGAGCTGTAAAGGTGGGCAGCAATTATATAAATAAGGGTCAAAATACACTGTATTTTGAGAAGTTTAATGTAGTAAATACAAGCTCGCTGTATTTCCATCAGTACATGGGCAATGCCACAGCGGCTCTTACTGAGGGACAGAGTCTGGCTAAAGGATATTCAGACAAGAATCAGGCTTTTGTATTTAAAATACCTGTATACAACAATATGCCATCGTCAGCAGTGGGCTTCGATAAAGCTGGCGATACCAATAACTATCTGCAGTCGCTTGCGATAAGTGGTGTAACACTCACACCGGCCTTTAATGGAGCGACAACAAGCTATTCAGCAGTTGTTTCAAATGCTATAAGCTCAGTGAATGTTTCGGCAGATGCTGTTTCAGGAAACAGTGGTGTTTCAGGCACAGGAAGCTATTCGCTTGCTGTCGGAAATAATACAATTAAGGTAAAATGCAAGTCGCAAAGCGGTGATACAAGAACATACACTATCAATATAAACAGGCAGGCGGCATCTGCAAATAATGCAGGTGGCAATAATAATCAGAACAATAATAACCAAAATAATACAGATGTAAACATAACATCAGGCAAATACAGTATAGGTACTTATATTACAGGCATTGAGCCTGGAACCGGTGCAGCTGATTTTGTGAAGAATATAGCAGTATCAGCATCAGGTACTGTAAAGCTTTTGACAAGCTCAGGCTCAGAAAACAGCGGAAAGATTGCAACAGGCAATAAAGTGGCTGTTTATGATGCTTCAGGTAATCTGAAAAAGACATACGATATTGTTATATATGGAGATATCAATGGTGATGGTGCTGTAAATGCTCTTGATATGATTAAGCTCAACAGACATATTTTAGGAAAGGGAACACTCACAGGTGCTTATCTGGAGGCAGCTGATGCTAACAGAAAGCGTGATGGTGGAAATGCCCTTGATATGATAATCATGAACAGACACATACTGGGCAAATCAAAGATATCGCAGAATTAGAAATGTGAGGAAAGATATGAAGAAATTATTTGGATGTATATTATCACTTGTTGTGGCAGTGATGCTTGTTTTCACACCTGCCGAGCATGTATATGCGCAGGGACTTGGTCTCAGTGTCAGCTCAAGCTCTATAGCTGTTGGAAAAACAGTTAAGGTGACTGTTTCCATGCCGTCTGGATATTTTGGTACTGTAGTTATCTCGAGCTCTGACGAGGGAGTACTGAGTAACGGAGGAGATGGTGTGGCCAATATTGGTGACGCCGCAGGATATCCCACATCGCAGTCATTTTCATTTACGGCGAAGGATGCAGGAAGCTGCACTATAAAGGCATATTGTACAGTTGTAGGAGATGCAGAGGGCAACGATGCCGGAGGTACAATTACCGGTGCCAGCACGAAGGTGACGGTAACAAGTGCTTCATCAAACAATGATTCAAACAGCAACAAGGATAACAAGGACAATTCCGGCAGCAATACCGGCAATGACAACAATGCAAATAAAGATAATGAAAACAAAGAGGAAAAGAAATCCTCAAACGCATCTCTTGGTTCGCTTGTTATCTCAGCAGGTACGCTTTCCCCTGAGTTTTCTGCTGCGACAAAGGATTATACAGCTACAGTAGATTACAGCTGTTCAAGCCTTGCGGTTACAGCAAATCCGGCTGATTCCAAGGCGAGTGTGACATCCGTTACAGGCAATGATTCACTTGAGGTTGGAGAGAATACGGTCAGCGTCGTTGTGACAGCTGAGGATGGCAGCACAAGTACATACAATATAGTTGTTACCAGAAGAGCCGAGGATGATCCGGAGAATGCAGATAAGCAGGATAACTGGAAGAAGTTCGATATAAATGGCACAGAGTGGACTATGGTAAATGACATTCCGGAGGATGTTGTTCCTGAAGGCTTTGAGCACTCAAAGACAGTGATTGACGGACTTGAATACAATACCCTTCATGGCACCTTTGGTGATATCACGCTTGTGTATTTACAGTCGGAAAGCGGCAATGGACTTTTTGTATATGATGCAGCACAGAATGCAGCATATGAGTTTGTCCGTATCAATTCAGAGTCGCATTTTATAGTGGTTTTACTGCCTAAGGTGGATGATGTGCCTGAGGGATATAATGAGATATCGCTCTCCATAGAGGGCAAGGGTGTGGCAACAGCCTACCAGACCAAAGCCGAAAAAACCGATGATCAGACAAAGGATTTTTACCTCGTATATGCCATGAATGACAATGGTGAGAGTGGCTGGTACACATATGATAGCGTAGATGGCACATATATGAGGACCGAGCTCAGCACACCTACAGTGGCACAGGAGGAAAACGATGCGGTAAAGAGTGAGCTTGTTCCGGGAATTGCCAATAAATATCTTGTTTTAGCTGCAATACTGGTTCTTATTATCATTATTCTGGCATTACTTCTTCTGGTGGTTATTGTGAAAAATAAGAAGCGCACAGCTAATGAAGAAAATGATGAAGAAGACGATACAAAAGAGTTCGATATAGTGGAGGATTATATAGAAGAAAATAGTGATGAAGAGAATTATGAAGAAAATGATATAGAAGCTAATGATGATGATGATGATGATGATGATCAGGAACCGGCTAAGGAATCTGGCGAAGAGTCACAGATAGCTGAGATTTTAGAATCAGACGAAAATACGGAAAGTACAGAAGCATCCGATGCATCCTATGTCGGAAGAACCGTAGAAATTACATCCGATTTAAAGAAAGCTGCTGAGAATAAAAAATCAGATTTTGATTCAAAAGAAGAATCAAAAGAGGCTTCAAATCAGGAGAATGCTGCAGATGATGATACCTTGAAGAATCAGGTTCAAATGGCACTTGATGGCTTTGTCAATGATGGAAATAAGCCGTCTGAGACTATAGACAGCAGTGCAAAGGATGATAATGAAGATGACAGCGAGGATGATGATTTGCAGTTCATCGACTTAAATTAGTGAATATGACTGGAGGATATGACTTGAAACCATATACAAGTAAGGCTAAAAAAGCAATAGATTTGGCTACACGTATATCAAAGAAAATGAATTACAGCTATGTTGGAACAGAGCACATACTGGCTGGCCTTATAAAAGAGGGCACCGGTGTGGCAGCTGAGGTTCTAACAGCCTGCAATGTGGAATATGATAAGCTTATTTCGATGATTGAAGACCTGATTTCACCGGGGGATAACATCGAAGTGATGGACAGGGATGGCTATTCACCAAGGACACAGAGAGTATTGGAGCGTGCATCGGAGGAAGCCGATAGATTTGAGTGCAATGAGATAGGTACAGAACATTTGCTGATGGCTATAGTACTGCAGGGAGACTGTGCAGCTGCAAGACTTTTAAACACCATGGGTGTTAACAGTCAGAAGATGTTTATAGATATTCTTGGTGCGATGGGTGAGGATCCGTCTGCATACAGGGATCTGATGAAAAGCTACAGTACATCATACAATTCTGCGACTCCTGTATTAGATCAGTATTCCAGAGATTTGACAGATATGGCAGAGGCAGGGCTTCTTGACCCTGTTATAGGCAGAAAAAAGGAGATGGAGCGCGTTATCCAGATACTTTGCCGCCGTGGCAAAAACAATCCATGTCTGATTGGAGAGCCGGGAGTGGGCAAGACCGCTATAGTAGAAGGACTTGCACAGGATATAGTCAGTGGCAATGTTCCGGATATTCTTTTGGGAAAGAGACTGGTTTCTCTAGATATGTCCGGGCTTGTAGCCAAATCAAAGTATCGTGGTGAGTTTGAGGAGCGAATCAAGAAGGTGATAAGCGAGGTTTCAAATGCCAAAAATGTACTGCTTTTCATTGATGAGCTTCACACTATAATAGGTGCAGGAGGAGCAGAAGGCTCGTTAGATGCATCTAACATATTAAAGCCGGCACTTGCCAGAGGCGAGGTACAGGTAATCGGCGCCACTACCATAGAAGAGTACCGCAAATACGTGGAAAAGGATGCTGCGCTTGAGCGCCGTTTCCAGCCGGTGATGGTTGAAGAGCCTGGTGTGGATGAGACAATAGAGATACTCACAGGATTAAAGGGAATCTATGAAAAGCATCATGGTGTCATCATAACAGATGAGGGTGTGAAAGCAGCAGTAAACCTTTCTGCACGATATATAAATGACAGATTTTTACCTGATAAGGCGATAGACCTGATGGATGAAGCGGCAGCCAGGATAAGGCTTAAGAATCTGACATCATCTGACGAGTTGCTTGCTCTGAAAAAAGAGATAACAGATAAGCAGAACCAGGTGGAAAATGCTTTATCGAATGGAGATCTCGCAGCTGCCGGCGCGCTTATGTCAGAAAAGGAAGTACTTGAAAATAAACAGCAGAAGCTTATGAGAAAGAACTGTCGCACAGGAGCCAAAAACCAGCCTGTAGTCGGCGAAAATGAGATAGCGGATGTAGTATCGGGATGGACCAAAATACCTGTAAATAAGCTTACAGAGTCAGAGGCAGGACGACTTGCAAAGCTTGAACAGATACTTCACAAGCGTGTAATAGGACAGGAGGAGGCTGTTTCTGCTGTTGCAAAGGCAGTCAGGCGAGGCCGTGTTGGTTTAAAGGATCCTAAGAAGCCGATTGGCTCATTCCTGTTTTTGGGACCGACAGGAGTAGGTAAGACGGAGGTGTCAAAGGCGCTTGCTGAGGCTGTCTTTGGCAAAGAAGATGCCATGATACGTGTTGACATGTCAGAGTACATGGAAAAGCATAGTGTTTCAAAGATGATTGGTTCACCACCGGGATATGTGGGCCATGAGGAGGGTGGACAGCTCTCAGAGAAGGTCAGACGCAATCCTTTTTCTGTTATACTGTTTGATGAGATAGAAAAAGCACATCCTGATGTGTTCAATATACTTTTACAGGTGCTTGATGATGGTAGAATCACTGATTCACAGGGGCGCACGGTTGATTTCAAGAATACAATAATCATCATGACATCAAATGCAGGAGCTTCTTCTATTATAGAACCAAAGCGCCTTGGCTTTGGCGCTGGTGAGGATGAAAAGCAGGATCACGAGCGTATGAAGAACAGTGTCATGGAGGAGGTCCGCCGTATATTTAAACCTGAGTTTTTGAACCGAATCGACGAGACTATTGTATTTAGAGCTCTCAACAAGGATGACATGAAGCATATAGTGACACTTCTTGTAAAGGAGCTTAAGAAACGCTGTAAAGAACAGCTTGATATAGAGCTCACAGTGCGCGACAGTGCAAAATCCTTTATCGTGGACAAAGCCTATGACAGAAAATATGGCGCAAGACCTCTTAAACGAAAACTTCAGGAGGAGATTGAAGACCGTATGTCAGAGGATATTATTACCGGCAAAATTAAGCGCGGCGATAAGGTAATAATTTCTACGAAAAACAAACAAATTTCATTGACTGTTGAGTAGAATTGGATTTATAATTAATATATCAATATAGCTACGGGAGGATAAAAATGGCTGTAATAAGTGAATTAATCCGTACTGAGGAAAACGGAAAGCTCAGCTTCGGAGATTATACATTGGCTGCAAAGGCAAAGCTTGACAATTTTGAGAAGGATGGAGATATCTACAAGGTAAAGACCTTTAAGGAGATTACAAAGCTCGAAAGAAACGGACTCTTTGTATACGAGTCTGTTCCGGGAACAGCGGTTATGGATTTCGAGGAGACTGCTGATACAGTGACATTTACTGTGGAGGGACCTGAGGATGCTCAGATTACTCTTGGCCTTGAAGAGGAGACGGAGTACGAAATTGATATAGCTGGAGCTGTTGCAGGTACTATGAAGACAAATCTCGGCGGCAAGCTCAGCTTAAGCGTAGAGCTTGAGGGTGTTGATTCAGTCGATATCAAAGTATCAAGAAAATAGAGCATATTTTTAGCCCGGTGAAAGCCGGGCTTTTTGTATTTTTATAAAGGAGAACAATATGGCAAAAGGAAAGACCTCTGTATTTTTCTGCCAGGAATGTGGTTATGAATCGGCAAAATGGATGGGACAGTGCCCGGCCTGTAAGGAATGGAATACATTTGTAGAGGAGACCGTAGATAAAAAGTCGATAAGCTCGTCGGGAAAAGTAAAAAAAGAATCAAAGGCGTCACAGGTTCTGCCTCTTTCGGCAGTAAAAAGCGAGAAAGAGGAGCGTATAGTGACAGGTATAGCCGAGTTTGACAGAGTACTTGGTGGAGGAATTGTGAGGGGGTCACTTGTGCTTGTGGGAGGGGATCCGGGTATAGGAAAATCCACGCTTCTACTTCAGGTATGCAGGGAACTTTCACAAAAAAAGGTGCCATTACTTTATGTGTCAGGTGAGGAATCCCTGCATCAGATAAAGATGCGTGCCGACAGACTTGGTGATTTTACCGATTCACTGGAGCTTTTATGTGAGACAAGTCTTGATATAGCAAAGGACGTGATTCAACGAAAAAAACCGGAGGTTGTTGTAATAGATTCCATCCAGACTATGTACAATGAGGAGATAGCGTCGGCACCGGGCAGTGTCTCACAGGTCAGGGAGACAACCGGAGTGCTTATGCAGCTTGCAAAGACTCTGGGTATTTCTGTTTTTATAGTAGGACATGTGACAAAGGATGGTGCGGTTGCGGGGCCGAGGACGTTAGAGCATATGGTTGATACTGTGCTTTATTTTGAGGGTGACAGGTATGAGTCGTACAGGATACTTAGAGGTGTTAAGAACAGATTTGGTTCGACCAATGAGATAGGCGTATTTGAAATGAAGGCGGAGGGACTTGTTGAGGTGGAAAATCCGTCGGAGTATATGCTTAGCGGTAAGCCCGAGGGAGCATCAGGATCAATTGTCACATGTTCCATAGAGGGAAGCCGTCCGATACTTCTCGAGATACAGGCTCTTGTATGTCACAGCTTTTTTAATAATCCAAGGCGTACAGCAAATGGTACAGATTATAATAAAGTAAATCTACTCATGGCGGTCCTTGAAAAAAGAGCCAACCTGTCACTGTCAGACTGTGACGCTTATGTGAATATAGCAGGCGGTATAAGGATGAACGAACCGGCGATAGACCTTGGGATAGTGCTTGCAATCGCATCAAGCAAAAAGGATATTATAGTGCGTGAGGATACCATATGCTTTGGAGAGGTGGGCTTAAGCGGAGAGGTACGCGGAGTTACCATGTCCGAGCAGCGTGTTGCTGAGGCAAAGAAGCTTGGCTTTAAAAAGTGTATTGTTCCCAAAGTGTGTCTTGCAGGAGTGTCGCATATTAGTGGAATTGAGATTGTCGGTGTGGCAAATATCAAGGAAGCAATAGAGGCTGTCAGATAGTAATTGTGAGAATTGCATATAATAAACAGACAATTTAGAAAATTTGTGCTTTTTAAGATAGTTTTACTACTTTAATTAATTGCAGTAAATCCGTTGACATATGTGTGCCGGGATGATATTATATCAAAGCTGACTCGCGGGACACATTGAGTTGTAGAGCTTGTGAGTTACAATTTACAGACATGACTTTATAAATATTGCTTTGAAATAAGCTGATTAAAAAAGTCGTGAAAAAAGTTCTTGACAAATGAAAAACATTTTGATAGAATAAACAAGCTGTCGCAAGACAGAGAACTTAAAACAGAGTTCAAAAAAATAAAAAGTGCTTGACAAACGAACAGCGATTTGATAAAATAATCAAGCTGTCGCAAGAGAGCAAAACAAAGAACATTGATAACTGAACAGTGAGAAACCTTGAAAGATTTTGAGAATCAATCAGAACGCTTCAATGAAAATTGAAGACCTTTAAAACAGTAAATTCAGATTTATCTGAATGAACGAATTAGCCAAGTTTAACTTGACTGAGATCAACTTTTTAACATGAGAGTTTGATCCTGGCTCAGGATGAACGCTGGCGGCGTGCTTAACACATGCA
>ERZ773136.2340-NODE-2340-length-16170-cov-3.479926_pt1 | contig 16170 bp, 9 predicted proteins | sample MGYA00580855_ERZ773136 | MGnify/ENA primary metagenome ERZ773136 (study PRJEB29015, sample SAMEA2737860) | human gut metagenome | biome: human gut; feature: human-associated habitat; material: faeces | place: China | collected 2012 ... | reverse complement strand
CGCCTCTTTCGCCTCGGTCGCCGCCTTCGCGACGCGGGCCGCGTTCACGCGGCGGACGCTCTACCCAGCCTTCGGGCTTGGGCAGCAGGCTGCGCATCGACAGGCGGTATTTGCCGGTCTTCTTGTCGATTTCGATGAGCTTGACTTCAACCTCGTCGCCCTCCTTTAGGCCGCTTGCGGCCATGTCGGGGAGACGTTCCCACGAGATCTCGCTGATATGGAGCAGACCGTCGCGGTTGGGCATGAACTGGACGAAGGCGCCGAAGTCGAGAATCGACTGCACGCGACCTTTGTAGACCTTGCCCTCTTCGGGAAGCTCGACAATGGCGTTGATGAGCTCCATGGCCTTGTCGATCGATTCCTTGTTGGCAGCGGCAACTTCGATATAACCGCCTTCGTCGATTTCGTCGATGCTGACGGTGGCTCCGCTGGCCTCCTGAATGCCCTGGATGACTTTTCCGCCCGGGCCGATGACGGCGCCGATGAGCTCTTTCGGAATGAGAAGAGTCTGGATGCGCGGAACGTGGGGCTTGTAGTCCTCGCGCGGCTGCGGGATTGTCTCGTTGATTATGTTGAGGATGTGGAGGCGGCCTTCGCGAGCCTGGTTGAGGGCGCGCTCGAGAATCTCGTAGCTGAGGCCGTCACACTTGATGTCCATCTGGGTTGCGGTGATACCGTCAGCGGTTCCGGTTACCTTGAAGTCCATGTCGCCGAGGTGGTCTTCGTCGCCGAGGATATCGCTGAGAATGGCGTATTTAGTGCCGTCGCTGATAAGACCCATGGCGATACCGGCAACGGGCTTGCGCATCTTGACGCCGGCGTCGAGCAGCGAGAGGGTGCCGGCGCAGACGGTGGCCATCGACGACGAGCCGTTGCTCTCGAGGATGTCGCTGACAATGCGGCAGGTGTAGGGGAAGTCCTCGGGGAACATGCGCTTGAGGGCGCGGTGGGCGAGGTTGCCGTGGCCGATCTCGCGGCGTCCTACTCCGCGCGGGGCGCGGGCTTCGCCTGTCGAGAACGGGGGGAAGTTATAGTGGAGCAGGAAACGCTCGTGGCCCTGATTGAGGACGTCGTCGACGAGCTTCTCGTCGAGCTTGGTGCCGAGGGTCACGGTTGCGAGAGCCTGAGTCTCGCCGCGGGTGAAGACGGCGCTTCCGTGAGGGCCGGGCAGATAGTCAACCTCACACCAGATGGGGCGGATCTCGTTGGTCTTGCGACCGTCGAGACGGATGCCCTCGTCGAGGACGCAGCGGCGCATGGCCTCTTTCTCGACGTCGTGGTAGTAGCGTTTGACCATCGGCTCTTTCTCTTCGCGCTCTTCTTCGGGCAGCGAGTCGATATATTCCTGACAGATGGCGTCGAACGAGTCCTGACGCCAGTGTTTGTCGGCGTTGCCCTGCTTGGCGATGGCATAGGCTTTGTCGTAGCATTTGTCGTGGACATCCTGACGCAGAGCCTCATCGTTGACTTCGTGGCAGTATTCGCGCTTGACGGTCGAGCCGACCTCTTCGGCGAGCTCCATCTGGGCCTTGCACTGAACCTTGATGGCGTCGTGGGCAACGCGGAGAGCTTCGAGCAGAGTTGCCTCGCTCACTTCGTTCATCTCGCCTTCGACCATCATTATGTTGTCGTAGGTGGCGCCGACCATAAGCTCGAGGTCAGCTCCTTCGGCCTGTTCGAAGGTCGGGTCGATGATGAATTTGCCGTCTTTGAGCACGATACGAACCTCCGAGATCGGGGCTTCGAAGGGAATATCGCTGACGGCGAGGGCTGCCGAGGCGGCGAGGCCGGCCAGGGCGTCGGGCATATCTTTGCCGTCGGTCGAGTAGAGGGTAACCTGCACGATCGTGTCGGCGTGATAATTCGAGGGGAACAGGGGGCGCAGAACGCGGTCGACCAGACGTGAAGTCAGAATCTCGTAGTCGCTAGCGCGTCCTTCGCGCTTGAGGAAGCCGCCGGGATAGCGCCCGAAGGCCGAGTATTTTTCCTTATACTCTACTTGGAGGGGCATAAAGTCGACCCCTTCGCCGGCCTCTTTGGCCGTCACTACTGTCGCAAGAAGCATCGTGTTGCCCATGCGCAGTTCAACCGCTCCATCAGCCTGCTTGGCCAGTTTGCCGGTCTCAAGTGTGATGGTCCGGCCATCACCCAGGTCGATGGTTTTCTTGATTGGTTTCAACATCTTTTAAATTGTTACAATATTCAGCTAAATGTAAAATGCCCACAAAGTTAGCTATTATTTCCGAAACGCCCAACTTTCGCGCCGCTTTTTCAGTTTTCTCGTTTGTTTTTGCTAACTTTGTCGAGATATTTTTTACCGTTCACCTATAGCATGAAAAAACTTAATTCTGTCTTGCTTATTTCTATGTTGGTATTGGCGCCCGCCGCAATGGCGCGCGTAGCGATGCCCGCCCAGCTGGGCGACAATGCCGTGCTTCAGCAGCAGGCCGATGTGCGCCTCTGGGGACGCGCCAAAGCCGGCTCTCAGGTAGAGATCGCTCCGTCGTGGACTTCGTCGAAAACTGTTGTAAAGGCCGGCAGCGATGGCCGGTGGCTGGCTACGGTAGCAACTCCCGCCGCAAGTTATACCCCTTATGAAATCACCGTCACCGACGGCGACGGCCCCGCGGCCACAATGAAGAATGTGCTCGTTGGCGAAGTTTGGATCGCTTCGGGCCAGTCGAATATGGAGATGCCTCTCCGCGGATTCTGGACCCAGCCTATCGAGGGCGCGCAGGAAGAGATTGTCTTCTCGGGCGAGTGGAAAAACCGCGTCAGAATGGCAACCGTTCCGAAGCGCCGCAGCTACACGGTCATGGACACTGTCAGCGGCTCGTGGCAGGTGCCGGCGCCCGGAACCACCCCGGAGTTCAGCGCTCTGGCATGGCATTTCGCCAAGTCGCTCAACAGGATTCTCGATGTGCCGGTAGGCGTTATCGCATGCGCCTACGGAGGCAGCAGTGTCGAAAGCTGGCTGCCGCAGACAACCGTCGACAGCTATCCCGGCTGGAGTGTCGAACGCGAGAAAAACGATCCCGACCAGAAAGACTGGGAACGCGCTTCGGCGATGTATAACGCGATGCAACAGCCGATCGCCGGTTACACGGCCCGCGGTTTCATCTGGAATCAGGGGGAGACCAACGTAGGCCGTCACGCCGAGTTTGTCGGACATATGAGCGACCTTATAGCCCAATGGCGCAAAGACTGGGGCAATCCCGACATGCCGTTCTATCAGACGCAGCTCCCGGGCTGGGACTACAGCGATGTCGACGCCACCAACGCCGCCCTGCTCCGCGAGGCTCAGGCCCGTTGCGCCGAAACGGTTCCGAACGGCGGTTTTGTCTGCACCATCGACCTGACCTATCCCTACGAATCGAAAGATATTCACGCCTGTCAGAAAAAGCCTATCGGCGAGCGGATGGCCATGCTGGCGACAAAAGATACATATAAAGTCGACGGAATGCCTTACAGCTATCCCTCGTTCAAATCGATGAAAGTCGACGGTAAGAAAGCTCATATCGAACTCAACGACGCCTGGAACGGCCTTACGCCGAACAACACGCCGCTCGAAGGCTTTCAGGCCGCCGGCAGTGACGGTGTCTATCATCCGGCACGCGCCGTGGTCAGACTCAACACCCTCGGAATCGACATCGAATGTGACGACGTCGACCGAATCGTAAACGTCCGTTATGCCTTCACCAACTTCCCGCGCGGAGAGCGGGTGCGCGACCTGATGGGGATGCCTCTGCTGCCTTTCCGCACCGACAACTTCGAAAAGTAATTCACTACCTTATATTATTATCGTGAAAAAGATTCATACACTGCTTCTTGCAGGAGTTGTGGCGGCGTCGGCTCTCGGCGGATGCGCCACCAAAAAAGCCGATGCCAACGACAGCGAGATGGTCAGAGTGGCCGACGGCGAGTTTATGATAGGCGATTCGGCCTACAGGTTTGTCGGCGTCAATATGTGGTATGGCGCCATCCTCGGAAGCGAGGGGCGCGGGGGCGACCGTCAGCGCCTCGAACGCGAGCTTGATTCGCTTGAGGCCATCGGAGTCAATAATCTCCGAATCCTCGTGGGAGGTGACGGCGAAGAGGGCATCCCATCGCATATCTCGCCCGTTTTGCAGACAGGGCCGGGGCAATATAACGACACACTGTTGCGCGGCCTCGACTATCTTCTGACACGTCTTGAGGCCCACAATATGAAGGCCGTGCTCTATCTCAACAACGCATGGGAGTGGAGCGGTGGATATGGCGCCTATCTCGAATGGGCCGGTGCCGGAAAGGCTCCCGTGCCAGTTGTAGACGGATGGGACAAATATCAGACATATATTGCTCAGTTTGTCCATAATGACTCGGCCAAACAGCTGGTTTACAATCATATCCGCAATATCGTCGGGCGCACCAACTCGATAACCGGAAAGCCCTACAAGGATTCGCCGGCCATAATGACATGGGAAATCGCCAACGAGCCGCGTGCTTTCGGCGAAGATTCGCTCTCGAAAGCGCGCCTCGAAGACTATATCCTTACTTCGGCACGTATAATCAAGGAGATCGACCCGAACCATCTCGTGTCGACCGGTTCTGAGGGCCTTTACGGCTGCGAGCGCGATCTCGACCTCTGGGCGCGTATCCATCAGGCTCCCGAGATCGATTACGCTATTTTCCATCTCTGGCCATACAACTGGCGTTGGGTTGACTCGGCCACGACTGTCAGCGGTGTCGATTCGGCCTGGATGAAGTCGAAGGAGTATATCGAGAAGCATATCAACGCCTTCAAGGGCAAGCCTATCGTTCTCGAAGAGTTCGGCTATCCGCGCGATTTCATGAGCTATGCTCCCGGAAGTCCCACGGTCGGGCGCGACAAATTCTTCGAATATGTGCTCGACATGATTTTCAAAGATGGCAAAATCAGCGGATGCAACATCTGGGGGTGGGGAGGCACGGCAGTCCCGCGCCACGACAACTGGCAGGCCGGCGATCCCTATGTCGGCGACCCGGCTCAGGAGCCGCAGGGCCTGTATTCGGTGTTTGCTGCTGACAGATCGACAATCGATATTATCAAACGTTATTCGCGCCGCTGAATGAAAAAGACTGTGCTGTCGGCTGCAATGTCGACAATTCTGCTTGCTGCGTCCGCCAATGTCAACGACCGCGTTTCGTTTAACGGCGGCTGGCTTTTCGAACTCCAGCTGACGGGAACGACGGTAGTCGACCGTCAGTCGGCTGATACCGACGATTCTTCATGGCGTTCGCTCGATCTGCCCCACGACTGGGCTGTCGAAGGGGATTTCTCTGAGGATAATCCCTGCGGCACGAGCGGAGGTGCCCTGCCGGGAGGCACGGGATGGTACCGCAAGCATTTCCAGACGCCTGCCGACCTTGGCGAGGGAGGGCGTGTGTTCGTCGACTTCGACGGCGTGTATATGAACTCGACAGTCTATGTCAACGGAAAGAAAGCCGGCGAACGCCCCTACGGCTACTCTTCGTTTACGTGTGACATTACACCTTTCCTCAGTCCGGCCGGCGACAACGTCATCGCCGTCAAGGTCGACAACTCGCAGCAGCCCAACTCGCGATGGTATTCGGGCTGCGGAATCTACCGCAATGTATGGTTGCGGTCAACATCAGGCGTGTTCATGCCTCTCTGGGGGATGCATGCCGTTCCTGTTGTCGGAGCTGACGGAAACGGCACGGTAGACGTCGCTACCGATGTCGAGAATTCCGGCAAGAAGAAGAGAAATGTCACTGTCGTCACCTCCCTGCTTGCCCCCGACGGCAGCATTGCCGCAAAAAAAGAGACAACGGTCGCAGTGAATCCCGGATCGGTGGCTACAGCCTCGCAGCAGCTCGAAGTCGGCGTCCCGAAACTCTGGTCGCCGAAATCGCCCGCGCTCTACACTGTCCGCACCGAGCTTTTGTCCGACGGAAAACGTCAGGGCATATATGAGAGCAAAACAGGCTTCCGCACGCTGAAATTCGATGCTTCGGAAGGGTTCTCGATCAACGGAGAGCGCATGAAAATCCGTGGAGTCTGCCTCCATCACGACGCAGGCGCGCTGGGCGCTGTAGTAAACCGGCGCGCAATCGAGCGTCAGCTTCAGATTCTCAAGGAGATGGGTGCCAACGCCGTGCGCACTTCCCATAATCCGCCCGCACCCGAGCTGCTCGACGTGTGCGACTCGCTGGGCATAATGGTCATGGACGAGGCTTTCGATATGTGGCGCAAGAAGAAAAACAAATATGACTACGGCTGTTATTTCAACGAGTGGCACGAACGCGACCTGAGCGACTTCGTCAGGCGCGACCGCAACCATCCGTCGGTCATAATCTGGAGCATCGGCAACGAAATCTACGAACAGTGGACTCACGCCGACGCCGACACTCTCAGCCTTGAGGAAGCCAACAGGCTTCTGCGTCTCGACGACGTCATTGCCCGGAATGATACCTCAATGTCGATTAACTCGCTTCTTACCGCCAAACTTGCCGGTATCGTCCATGATCTCGATCAGACGCGCCCGGTGACGGCCGGATGTAACGAGCCGTCGCCCGTCAGCCATCTGTTCCGTTCGGGTGCTCTCGATCTTATCGGCTACAACTATTTCGAGAAATGGTATAAGAAAGTTCCTGAAAACTTTCCCGGCAAGCCGTTTATAATAACGGAGAGCGTCTCGGCGCTGATGACGCGCGGCTATTACCGTATGCCCTCAGACAGCCTGTTTGTGTGGCCCACCTATCCGACATTCTCCGATCCGTCGTTCGCCTGCTCATCCTACGGCAACTGCCATGTTCCCTGGGGCACGACCCACGAGCATTCCATGGCCGACACCGAGAACAATGACTTTATCTGCGGTCAGTTCGTCTGGACCGGCTTCGACTATCTCGGCGAACCGACCCCCTACGGATGGCCCGCACGCAGCTCGTATTTCGGCATCGTCGACCTCGCCGGTTTCCCAAAAGATGTCTATTATATGTATCAGAGCCACTGGCGCGACGATATTGACGTGCTCCATCTTTTCCCTCACTGGAACTGGGAGCCGGGGCGCGAGGTCGAGGTCATGGCCTATTATAACAATGCCGACGAAGTCGAGCTGTTTGTCAACGGCCGGACGCAGGGCGTGCGCCCGCGCGAGCAGGGAAGCTGTCGGGCCGTCTGGCGCGTTGTCAGCGAGCCGGGCGTGATAGAGGCTGTCAGCCGCCGCAACGGCCGCGAGGTTGCGCGCCGTCAGGTGAAGACCGCAGGCGCTCCCGCTGCTGTCAGGCTCACTGCCGACCGTCAGGCGATACGCCCCAACGGCGATCTCTGCTATGTGACTGTCGACATCGTTGATGACGAAGGCAATCTCTGTCCGTGGGCCGAGAACGAGGTGACATTCTCGGTCGGAGGCTCCGGCGAGAATGTCGGCGTCGACAACGGTTCGCCTATATCGCTTGAACGCTTCAAGGCCGACCGCCGCAAGGCTTTCTACGGAAAGGCGCTGCTCATCGTGAAATCTTCCGATACTCCTGGCGCGATTACCGTTTCGGCCACATCGCCCGGCCTGAAATCAGATAAAATAGAAGTAATATCGAAATGATCGAGCCGGGAACGTTCCGTGCACTTGTCGGCTCATCTTCGGCCGACATCGCCGCCTCGTTCCCTTTCGAACTGAAATATAAGCTGTTGCAGAACTAGTCTTTATATGATTTTCCGGCCCTGAATGTGGTAGCGTGCCTTTTTCGGAGACGTTGATTCTTATATATAAAGGAGTTTTGTAACACCTTCGAGGTTGTCAGGAGTCGCCAAACTTCCGGCTGACGTCGTCACGCAGAGGCTTGAAGTAAAGAGCGGGCTTGGTGTCGGGCATAATGAAAAGTGATGGTGTGTCAAATCTGGTAACAAAAATACGAAAACAACTCTTTCCCGCTTTACCGGCGTGAGAATCCAATAGAGAGAGAACCTGTGTCTGAAGATTGTCGTGAAGTGGTTATTTTTCAGTATTTGAGGGCTGCCGGGTTTGTTGTAACTTTGCGGACGGATTAATTCATACTTACCTTCAACGTGAAAAGCAACTTTTTCTTTCTGCTGTCGCTGTCAGTGGCTGCGGCAGCATCGGCCGAAACGGTCAGTTCCCCGTCGGGCGATATCGTCGTCGACTTCGGAATTGCTGACGGTCGTCCGATCTACAGCGTGACCTATAAAGGCCGCGACGTTGTCAAACCGTCGCGACTTGGTGTTAAACTCGCCGGCGGCGATCAGCTTGCCGAAGGATTTGAGACCGTCGGGTTTCAGAGAGCTTCGAAAGACGAGATCTGGCACCCTGTCTGGGGCGAAAACGCCGAGATTCGCGACAACTGCAACGAACTGCTCGCCGAGCTGCGTCAGCCGTCGACCGGCCGCCTCATGAACGTGAGGTTCCGTGTCTACGACGACGGCATCGGCTTCCGCTACGAGTGGCCCCGTCAGGACAAGCTCAACTATTTCACTATCGACTCCGAGCTGACCGAGTTCGCCATGCCATCCGATATGACGGCCTGGTGGATAGCCGGCGACTATGATACGCAGGAATATAACTACACCGAGAGCCGCCTTTCGGAAATTCGCCGCCTCTTAGCCGGCAGCGTCGACGGGAACGCCTCGCAGACACTCGCGTCGCCCACTGCGGTGCAGACGTCGCTTCAGCTCCGAAGCGACGACGGACTCTATATCAACCTCCACGAGGCTGCTCTTGTCGACTACTCCTGCATGCACCTCGAGCTCGACGACTCGACGATGACCTTCCGCTCGCTGCTGACGCCCGACGCCACCGGCCACGCCTGCCATCTCCAGACCGACGCCCGTTCGCCATGGCGCACCGTCATTATCAGCGATGACGCGCGCGATATGCTCTCGTCGAACCTCATACTGAACCTCAACGAGCCGTGCGCCTATGACGACACCTCGTGGATCAAGCCCGTGAAATACATGGGCGTATGGTGGGAAATGATCACCGGCAAGAGCGACTGGGCCTATACGCGCGACGTGCCGTCGGTACAGCTCGGCGTGACGGATTACGCCCGATGCAGGCCCAGCGGCCGCCACGGCGCCGAGAACGAGAACGTGAAGCGGTACATCGACTTCGCGGCGGCACACGGGTTCGACCAGCTGCTCGTCGAAGGCTGGAACGTCGGCTGGGAGGACTGGTTCGGGCACACGAAGGATTACGTCTTCGATTTCGTGACCCCCTACCCCGATTTCGACATCGCCGCACTGAACGAATATGCGCACGGGAAAGGCATCCGGCTGATGATGCACCATGAAACGTCGGCTTCGGTGCGCAACTACGAACGCCACATGGAAGCGGCCTACCGCCTGATGGACAAATACGGGTACAACTCGGTCAAGAGCGGGTACGTGGGCGACATCCTGCCCCGCGGCGAGCACCATTACGGGCAGTGGATGAACAACCACTACCTCTATGCCGTCCGCCGGGCCGCCGACCACAAGATCATGGTCAACGCCCACGAGGCGGTGCGCCCGACGGGCCTCTGCCGCACCTACCCCAACCTGATCGGCAACGAGTCGGCACGCGGCACGGAGTACCAGGCGTTCGGCGGCTCGAAGCCCCACCATGTGACGATCCTGCCCTTCACGCGCCTGCAGGGCGGCCCGATGGACTACACGCCCGGCATCTTCGTGATGGACGTCGCGGAGGTCAACCCCGGCAACCACTCGCACGTCAACGCGACGCTCGCCAACCAGCTGGCGTTGTACGTGACGATGTACTCGCCGCTGCAGATGGCGGCAGACCTGCCCGAGCACTATGAGAAATACATGGATGCGTTCCGTTTCATCGAGGACGTCGCACTCGACTGGGAAGAGAGCCGCTACCTGCTGGCCGAACCGGGCGACTACATCGTCGTGGCGCGCAAGGCCAAAGACACGGGCGAGTGGTTCGTGGGCGGCGTGACGGACGAGAACCGCCGTACGGTGACGCTCCCGTTCGACTACCTCGATCCCGGCAAGGAGTATGTGGCGACGCTCTACGCCGATGCCCCCGATGCCGATTACCAGACCAATCCGCAGGCGTATGTCATCCGCACCGGGAAGGTCGGACAACGCACGGAACTCGACGTGGAGATGGCGCGCGGCGGCGGCTTTGCAATCTCCATACGCGAGGCTACCGATGCAGACCGCAAACTCCGCAGGCTGAAATAACGGGAAATGCCGTGCGGACGGCAATCATGCCGGGGCCCACACAGCCGGCGCCGGCGCTGAACCCGTACCCCGGCACGGCCGCGGACGGCAGCAGACCGTCCGGCCTCCACTGCCAGCCGGCATGCGGCACTCGGCAATGTCCGGCAACGGAATGCCCGTACAGCCCCCCCCCCTCAAAAAATCCTTTGCCCCTTGTTCCATAGGAACAGGGGCTTTTTTATGCGTATTTTTAAATTATTTTGCTATTTTTGCCCTCGGTACCACCCAATATTCACGCTCAAAATCAAAACCATGACACTCAACGAATACCAGCAGCACGCACTCGAAACGGCAATCTATCCCGAAAATCGTCGCATCATCTACCCCACGCTCGGGCTTACGGGCGAGGCGGGCGAAGTGGCCGACAAGGTCAAAAAGGTCATCCGCGACGCCCACGAGGAGTTCTCGGACGAAAAGCGGCTGGAGATCGTCAAGGAGATCGGCGACGTATTGTGGTACTGCGCGACGCTCGCCCGCGACCTGGGGTACGAACTGGACGACGTGGCGCAGATGAACGTCGACAAACTCCGCTCGCGCATGCAACGCCACATCATCTCGGGCAGCGGCGACAACCGCTAAGGACATGGAAGATTATATCTTACGGGAGATCAACAGGATCGGGGAGCTGATCGCCGCCCTGATGGCCAAAATCGGGCTGATGAGACAATCGGCCTCCCCGGAGCAGATACGGACGACGGCCAAGACGGAGCTGGCCGAGAAACTGGACATCGACATCGACACGTTGCTGGATGAGGCGGATTTCATCGGCCGGCTTACGGACGAATACGGGTTCGGCGACCAGGAACTGGACAAGTTCGCCGAACTGCTCTTCGACATGGTGGCTGCATCGGAGCAGCACGCGGAACGGCTGCGCCTCGCGGCTGCCGTCGGCGCGATATACAGTTATCTCGACGCAAAGAAAGCCCCGGCGTCGCTGAACCGCTACTACATTCTCAAAGACCTGGACAAGTACATCAAAGAACCTCAATAAATGGAACAGGAAAAACAACTTACGTCATTGCCCGAGAACGCTTACCGGGAACTCAAACCGGGCGAAGAGTACACGCCCATCATGCCCGCCTCGTCGTCGCCCAGGGAGGTGACGCCCTACTCGGTCACGATGGGTATCGTCATGGCCATCGTCTTCTCGGCCGCCGCGGCCTTCCTCGGCCTCAAGGTCGGGCAGGTCTTCGAAGCCGCCATCCCGATCGCGATCATAGCAGTCGGATTATCCAGCGGGTTCAAACGTAAAAACGCGCTGGGCGAAAATGTCATTATCCAGTCCATCGGGGCAAACAGCGGCGTGATCGTGGCAGGCGCCATATTTACGCTACCCGCCCTTTACATCTTGCAGGACAAGTATCCAGAGATTACGATCAATTTCTTCGAAGTATTCATGAGTTCGCTCCTGGGCGGCATCCTCGGTATCCTGCTCCTGATCCCGTTCCGGAAGTATTTCGTATCGACCATGCACGGCAAATATCCATTCCCGGAAGCGACTGCCACCACACAGGTATTGGTGTCCGGCGAGAAGGGAGGCAACCAGGCAAAGCCGCTTATCTATGCGGGTCTGGTCGGAGGTCTGTACGACTTCATCATCGCGACTTTCGGCTGGTGGAGCGAGACAGTCAGCACGCGCATCGTCGGTGTCGGCGAGATGCTGGCTGACAAGGCAAAAGTCGTGTTCAAGGTGAATACCGGTGCAGCAGTGTTGGGTTTAGGCTATATCATCGGATTGAAATATTCGGCCATTATCTGTGCCGGCTCATTCCTGGTATGGTTGGTAATCATCCCGTTGATGTCTGCCATTTTCGGCTCCGAAGTACTGACATTCGGCAATGACGCCATTACGCAGACAGTAGGAAGCATGAGTGCGGAAGAGATTTTCACCACCTACGCCCGCCACATCGGTATCGGAGGCATTGCGACTGCCGGTGTGATCGGGATCATCAATTCATGGGGGATCATCAAAGGAGCCGTAGGGTTGGCAGCCAAAGAGCTGAAAGGAAAAACGGGAACCGTGCATACGGAAGAGATCCGTACACAGAAAGACCTTTCGATGAAAGTGATCGCTATCGGCATCTTCGCAACGTTGATCGTGACGTACCTGTTTTTTCACTTCGGCGTGCTGGACAACTGGTACTACGCGTTGATCGGGCTGTTGATCGTCGGTATAATCGCTTTCCTTTTCACAACCGTTGCCGCCAATGCGATTGCCATCGTCGGGACCAATCCCGTATCAGGCATGACATTGATGACCTTGATCTTGGCATCTATTATTCTGGTTGCCGTCGGGCTGAAAGGGACAGCCGGCATGGTATCGGCACTGATTATAGGAGGTGTGGTATGTACGGCGCTTTCCATGGCCGGCGGTTTTATCACAGATCTGAAGATCGGATATTGGATCGGCAGCACACCAGCCAAGCAGGAAAGTTGGAAATTCCTCGGAACCCTGGTATCGGCAGCAACTGTAGGCGGTGTAATTCTGATCCTGAATCAGACATACGGTTTCACAAGCGGGCAACTCGCCGCTCCGCAAGCCAATGCAATGGCGGCGGTTATCGAGCCATTGATGAGTGGCTCGGGTGCTCCCTGGGCACTGTATGCCATAGGAGCCGTACTGGCCATCATCCTAAACTTCTGTAAAATTCCGGCATTGGCATTTGCATTAGGCATGTTCATTCCGCTGGAGTTGAACACGCCGTTGCTGATCGGAGGCGCCATCAGCTGGTATGTAGGAAGCCGTAGCAAAGACCAAGCTCTGAACAGTGTACGTCTGGAAAAAGGAACTCTGCTGGCATCCGGTTTCATCGCAGGCGGAGCCTTGATGGGAGTCGTCAGCGCAGCCATGCGTTTCGCCGGCATCAACCTAGTCGATATCAAATGGATGGAAAGTAATTCAGCCGGGGTACTGGCCATCGTGATGTACATCCTGCTAATCGCCTACTTGGCAATTAGTTCGTTAAAAGCAAAGGAAGAAAAATAATAATAATTTCAGATTTATGAATTATGCGTCGATGATAAATCATAAATCTGAAATCATAAATCATAAAAGCATTGGAAGCACCAGTAGTCAACGTCGGCATTATGACGGAAAAGGCCGTTTCGTTTGTATTTCATGGAGAGTATGTACATACGGAAACCGGAAAGTTCCTGACTGGGGAACAACGCGCGTTATTTGTAAACGGCAATATCGTTTACAACGGGAGGTTGTTTAAAGAAATATTCTTTGAACCGGCTTCCCCTTCCTCGTCTTTCGAATTGAAGGCAGTCACCATAGGCCGTAACTTCCATTGGCAACGGCAAGAAGACCAATGTTTCAAAGGGGCTTTCAACCTGGTGACTGGCGAAAATGGAATTGTAGTCATCAACCAAGTGGATGTGGAAGAATATCTGACCAGCGTCATTTCTTCGGAAATGAGCGCGCAGGCTTCGAAGGAACTGTTAAAGGCACATGCCGTCATTTCACGCAGCTGGCTGCTCGCACAGATCGAAAAGAACTTCCGCCTGGGAAGGAAAGAGGAGAAGCAGCAAAACTGTTACCGAGATAACGAGCAACTGATACGCTGGTACGACCGCGAAGACCATAACATTTTCGATGTCTGTGCCGACGACCATTGTCAGCGCTACCAAGGAATTACCCGTGCTTCCAACCCGATCGTCCAAGAGGTGATCCACGAAACAAAGGGAGAAATACTGGTGAATGGCGAAACGATCTGCGATGCCCGCTTTTCCAAATGTTGCGGAGGTGTGACGGAACAGTTCGAACATTGCTGGGAACCGATCCCCCATTCTTACCTGACAGCATTGAGGGACAGTCGGGAAACAACTTTTCCGGACCTCACTCAGGAAGAAGAGGCCCGGAAATGGATTCACTCTGCTCCTAACGCTTTTTGCAATACAGCCGACAAAAAGATCCTCTGCCAAGTGTTGAACAACTACGATCAGGAGACGACAGATTTTTATCGCTGGAAAGTATTCTACAAGCAGGAAGAATTAGCCGAACTGATCCATCGCAAAAGCGGTATTGATTTCGGTCAGATTCTGGATTTGGTTCCCGTCAACCGAGGAACTTCCGGCCGTATTGAAATGCTGAAGATTGTCGGGACACATCGGACCTTTACCATCGGCAAAGAATTGGAGATACGCCGGACCTTGTCCGAAACACATCTGTACAGCTCGGCTTTTGTCGTGGACAAAGAAGATATACAATTCGATATCCCCGGACGTTTCGTCCTGACCGGCGCCGGTTGGGGACATGGCGTAGGGCTGTGCCAAATCGGGGCCGCCATGATGGCAGGCGAAGGATATGATTACCGGCAGATTCTCTCCCATTACTTTTCTGGAGCTTCTATTGAAAAACGATATTGAGGGATTTCAGATTTATGATTTATCATCGACACATAAATCAAAAAGGCTGCATATCCGAAGATCGCAGCCTTTTCTTTATTGTGTTTACCTATTTGTCTCCGGTTTTGTAAACCGGTCGCCTTGACTCTCCCGAGCTCCAGCTGATACAAAGGAACAAGAAATTAATAACATACGCAAAACAAAATATACAAAAAGCCCAAATTTTCCTACGAAAACAAAAATTTCACCGATGAATCGAGAAATATTACAGATCGTTTTCATTTTTTATCCGCATCTTTGCCTAAAATTAAGAACAAATCATGAATAGCTATATCATCCTCTTTATTATAGTCGCTTATTTCGGAATCCTTCTACTGATTGCCTGGATCACAGGGCGGAAGAGCTCAAGCAATGAAGCGTTTTTCCTTGGTAACCGTAAATCACCTTGGTACATCGTATCAATCGGAATGGTCGGGACATCGCTTTCAGGTGTCACATTCGTTTCTGTTCCGGGGATGGTACGCAGCATAGACATGACCTATATGCAGACGGTTTTAGGGTTCTTTTTTGGATACATACTGATCGCCAAAGTGTTACTACCACTTTATTATAAGCTGCAACTAACTTCCATCTATTCGTATTTGGATGACCGGATCGGGCAGCATAGTTATAAAACAGGGGCTTCCTTTTTCCTTCTGTCCAAGATCGTAGGGGCGGCGGCGAGGCTCTATTTAGTTGTGTTGATCCTGCAACATTATGTTTTCGCATACTGGAACATATCTTTCGCCGTAACAGTCGTTATCAGTATTTTCCTAGTCTGGCTCTACACCTATCGGGGTGGTATCAAAACAATCATCTGGACAGACACACTTCAGGCGTTATGCCTAGTCGCCATGCTAATCGTAATTATCTGGCAGGTGAAAGACAAGATGCAACTGGATTTTGTAGGCATGGTGCAGACCTTGCAAGCCAGCCAGCACTTCCGTATCTTCGAGTTCGGAGACTGGCACAGCACACAACATTTCATGAAACAGTTTTTTAGCGGCATCTTTATCACCATCGTAATGACCGGCCTCGATCAAGACATGATGCAGAAAAACCTTTCCTGCAAGAGTTTGAAAGACGCACAAAAGAATATGTACACTTATGGCTTTGCTTTCACACCGGTTAATTTCTTGTTCCTTTCGCTTGGCGTCCTATTGCTGACGCTTGCATCGCAGCAACAGATCGAACTGCCCGCATTGAACGACGATATCCTCCCAATGTTCTGCACCTCCGGCATATTGGGACATTCGATCCTGATCTTCTTCACAATCGGTATCATCGCGGCAGCGTTCAGCAGTGCAGATTCTGCCTTGACAGCCCTTACGACCTCTTTCTGCATTGACATTTTAGGGGTCGAAAAGGAAAAGGCACAATCTGCCAAACGTACCCGATTGGTAGTCCATTTAATGATCTCCATCCTTTTTGCTATCATCATACTTGCATTTAAAGCAATCAATAACCGGAGCGTGATCGATGCCATTTATATGATCGCGTCCTATACATACGGTCCGCTACTCGGCCTTTTTGTATTCGGGTTATTTACAAAAAAACATCCT
>ERZ773136.2338-NODE-2338-length-16170-cov-3.904871_pt1 | contig 16170 bp, 14 predicted proteins | sample MGYA00580855_ERZ773136 | MGnify/ENA primary metagenome ERZ773136 (study PRJEB29015, sample SAMEA2737860) | human gut metagenome | biome: human gut; feature: human-associated habitat; material: faeces | place: China | collected 2012 ... | reverse complement strand
GAGAGCGGGTACTTGCCATTGTGGCAGGGAACGACGGTCTTAGCATGGAGGTCGAGGCGTATCAAACGGAATTTCTGTGCGGCGACGTCCGGTATATTCTCGTTTATGACAGCGTGACCGGAACGCCGCTCGATATATGCGCCGAATACGATGGAAGCGCGGCAGAGGTCAAAATGAAGAAATTTAAGGGAACCGAAATGTAGTTTCCGCAAGCAAAACGAAAAGAGGAAATCCATGCTTAATCATACAGACGTCAAAAAAACGCGTGCCGTCATCGATTTGGAGGCAATCGCCGCGAATTACCGCCATACGGCGGATTTGTGCAGACCGGCCGAGGTGGCGGCAGTCGTCAAGGCGGACGCCTACGGTCACGGCGCTCTTGCGGTTGCCAAAAAGCTTGAAAGCGTCGGCTGTAAGCTTTTTACCGTGTCCAATATTGACGAAGCGCTCGAGCTTCGCACAGGCGGCATAAACGGCATGATTTTAGTGCTCGGCTTTGTATTGGACGAATTTTTGCCGGAGGCCGTCGAAAACGGCATTTCGCTTGCGGTCGATACCGTGGCGCACTTGGAAAAAATCTTGCAGGCGGCGGACGGCAGAACCGTAAAGATCCATATCAAGCTCGATACCGGCATGAACCGCACCGGCTTTGCCGCAAAAAGCGCGCCGGAACAACCGTTAGACGCGGAGCTTGTCCGGGCAGCTTCGCTTATCCGAAGCCACGATAACCTTGTGTGTGAGGGCATTTTCTCGCATTTTGCCGTTGCGGATGAACCGGACGGCGCGGATTTTACCGAAATGCAGTATGCGCGTTTTACCGATACGGTCGAAAAGCTGCGTGCGCTCGGCATTCAGCCGACCTATCGCCACATCTGCAACAGCGCCGGAATCGTGAATTTTCCGCACATGCACCTCGATGCGGTGCGCATGGGTGTGACGCTTTACGGCTGCGGAAACCTTGACGCGGCCTGCAAGCCGGCTATGACCTTTAAGACGCGCGTTATCAATGTGCATGCCCTGAAAAAGGGCGAAAGCGTCAGCTACGGCTGCACCTATACAGCGGATTCCGACCGGCGTATCGCCGTCATCGGCGCGGGCTATGCCGACGGCTACAAGCGCTGCCTTTCGGGAAAGGGATATGTGTTATGCCACGGCAAAAAAGCGCCGCTTGTGGGGCGTATTTGCATGGACATGGCTATGGTGGATGTGACCGACATCCCGGAGGCCGCGGTTGGCGACGACGCGGTATTATTCGGTTCGGACGCAGAGGCGTTTTTATCGGCCGAAGAGGTGGCCTCGTGGGCGGACACCATTCCGTATGAGATATTGTGTGCGGTTTCGGCTCGCGTGCCGCGCGTGTATCGTGAATTGGAAACGGAAAATGAAGAACGAAAAGTTTGAAACTTAAGAGTCTTTGGGCGCTGTGGAAAAGCATTGTGCTTCTTCACAGCGCCTTTTGTTAATTATGTGTTACCAATTGGGCATACGCTTGCATTTTTGCTTTCAAAAGACTATAATAATCTTATCATGAACAGGGTAAGCTGCAAGGCGTATTTTTAAGTTAAAAAAGAAAGGCGGTTTTCCGTCATGGAATTTACGCAAAAGGATTTTATTCCGGTTTTATTCGGAAACGATATCAACGTATACAGCGTCGCACGCGCATTTTATGAAGAATATAAGATGAAATCGCGCGTTTTCGGCAAGGCGCTCATGGGCACCTGCTACAAGAGCAAGCTTGTCGATTTTACGGAAATAAAGAATTTGGACACGCCTGAAGTGCTGTTGGATGTCCTTGGCAAGTATGCCGCAGAGCATGCCGATAAAAAGATTCTTGCTATCGGCTGCGGCGACAACTATGTCAAGTGCCTTGCCGTGAATAGGGACAAATTCCCACCCAACGTCATTTGCCCGTATGCCGATTATGATTTTCTTGAAAATCTCATGGATAAGGAAAAATTCTATGAGCTTTGCAAGGAGCACGGCATCGATTATCCCAAAACCTATATCTGCACGGCAGAAAACTATACGAATCTCGAAGTCCCGTTCGATTCGCCGTATATTTTAAAGCCGGCCAATCAGGTGGAATATTATAAGCACAAATTTGACGGCCAGAAGAAGGTCTTTAAATTAAAAACGCGCGCTGAGCTTGCCGAGACCGTGAAAAAGGTCTATGAAGCCGGTTACAGCGATCATATGATCATCCAAGACTATCTGCCGGGTGACGACACGTATATGCGCGTGCTTACCAGCTATTCCGACCGTAACGGCAAGGTTAAGATGATGTGCCTCGGACATGTTCTTTTGGAGGAGCATACGCCGTATGGAATCGGCAATCACGCGGTCATTATTACCGAATATGAAAAAGACCTTATGGAAAAGTTCAAAACGCTTCTCGAAAGCATCCATTTTACCGGCTTTTCCAATTTCGATATCAAGCTTGACAAGCGCGACGGAAGATACCGTGCGTTTGAGATCAATACCCGTCAGGGAAGAAGCAATTTCTATGTGACCGGTTCGGGGCATAACGTGGCAAAGCTGTTTGTCGAGGATTACGTGTACGGAAATGAAATTCCGGAGGATATTGCGCAGAACGAATACCTTTGGATGGTCGTTCCCAAGGAGATTGCTTTCAAATATGCTCCGGCCTACAAGGCGCGTATGCAGCGCTTAATTAAGGAAGGCAAGTATGTCAATCCGCTTTGGATGAAGGGCGACAATAATCCGGAACGCATTTTCCGGCTTATCCGCTCACAGCTCGGCCATTTTGTAAAGTTCAAGAAGTATTTGGGAAGATAAGGAGTGTGCGCATTGGGAAAACTCGGCGTTATCGGCGGCATGGGACCGCAGGCAACCGAACTTATGTATCAGAAGATCATTTCCATGACCGACGCACGGTGTGACCAAGAGCATATCGATATGATCATCCTAAGTCATGCCGCCATGCCTGACCGCACCGCGGCGATCCGCTCCGGAAAGACCGAAAAGGTCTTTTCACTGCTTGCGGAGGACGCAAAACTGCTTGAACGCTGCGGCGCGGACTATATCGCCGTTCCCTGCAACACTTCGCACTATTTTTACGACGAATTGCAGGCGCAGGTGAGCATTCCCATTATCCACATGGTGCGCGAAGCGGTAAAACGTGTGCGGGAGAGGGATACCTCTGTAAAGAAAGTGGGACTTCTTGCCACCGACGGAACAGTCTATGCCGGAATCTATAAAATAGAGTGCGAAAAGCTCGGCCTTGAATGTGTGACGCCGGACGAAAGAACGCAAAAATTGGTTATGAAGATCATCTATGACCAGATAAAGGCCGGCGAAAAGGGCAGTATTGACGATTTCGGCGAGATCGATACGTATTTGAAGAAAAACGGCTGCGAAGCGGCAATTCTTGCGTGTACCGAGCTGTCCTGCTTTAAAAACTACCATGCGCTCGACCGCTTTTATCTCGACGCGCTCGATGTGCTCTGCGAAAAATGCATTCGCCTTTGCGGCGGCAAACTCAAGCCGGAATTCGATTTCCAAAAATAAAAACCGGAGTTTTGAATCATGAAACATACGTTAAACGACTATGTAACGCTTCTTTGTAAAAACAGTCTTATTGAAAAGCTGAATCTTGCGGAACCGTCCGCCGCCGTGGAAAATGTTACCTACAATTCCAAGGAAGCCGGAAAAAATACGCTTTTTATCTGCAAAGGCGCTCACTTTAAAGAGGAATACTTAAGCGAAGCGCTCTCACACGGCGCGTTTTGCTACCTTTCGGAAACCGAATATGCCGTAGACGCAGACTGTATTCTGGTAAGCGATATTCGCCGCGCTATGGCGGTCGTATTCGACTATTTTTACGACAGCGTGTGGAAGAACATCGACCTTATCGGTATTACCGGCACAAAGGGAAAATCCACCACGACTTATTTTATCAAATACATACTTGACGAATATCTGAAAAGTGAGAAAAAGCCGTCCTGCGCCTATATTTCTTCTATTGATACCTATGACGGCACGGAAAAATTTGAGTCGCACCTTACAACGCCCGAAGCAGGAGAGCTGTATAAACACTTTTCCAATGCCGTAAACGCGAAAATTCCGTATCTTGTTATGGAGGTATCCTCCCAAGCGCTCAAATATGACCGCGTGTATGGCGTCGGCTTTGATATCGGCGTGTACTTAAACATCGGCGAGGATCACATCAGCGCGGTGGAGCATCCGGATTTTGACGACTATTTTGCTTCGAAAATGAAGCTGTTCTCCCATTGCAAGCGCGCTTGTGTGAGCCTTGATACGCTGCGCCGTGACGAGGTGCTTCAAGCGGCGAGTGTCTGCGAAAAGGTGATAACCTTCTCGACAACCGATGAAAAAGCCGATGTATACGCCTACAATATCCGAAAATCCGGCAACGATACGGTCTTTCATGTCCGCACGCCGGAGTATTCCGAAGAGTTTACGCTCACCATTCCCGGCCTTTTCAACGTACAGAACGCGCTTGCCGCAATCAGCGTGTGTCTGTTACTCGGCATTCCGAAGCACTTTGTGTATGTGGGACTTATGAAAGCGCGTTCCTCCGGACGCATGGAAAGCTATACCAACAGCGACAATAAAATTGTGACGATTGTCGATTACGCCCACAACAAGCTCAGCTTTGAGTGCTTATACGATTCGGTAACCAAGGAATTTCCCGGCAGACGCATTGTCACGGTGTTCGGCTGTCCGGGCGGCAAGGCGTTTCAGCGAAGAAAGGATCTTGGCGAGCTTGCCGGAAAATATTCCGACTATGTCTACATCACTGAGGAAGATCCCGGCGAAGAGCCGCTTATGCAGATATGCAAGCAGATTGCCGAGCATGTGGCTTCCCAAGGCTGCGCCTATGAGATCGAACCGGACAGAGGCGAGGCCATCCGCAAGGCGATTTTGTCGGCCGGACGTGAAACGGTTGTTCTTGTGACCGGCAAAGGCAACGAAACCAGACAAAAGCGCGGTACAAAATATGTGCCCTGCGAAACCGATGTGGAATATACGAAAAAATACTTAAAAGAGTACGACGTGGAGCACAAGATCGACGCGTCGGAAAAGATCAGCGGCTTCCAAAGCGTACTTCCGGCTTTCCGCAAGCTGTTTGGCAAGACGGTTCTCATCAAGCTTGGCGGCAGCATTATGGAAAGCGAAAGTGCGTTAAAAAATCTCTACGAAGATATCGAAATGCTCAAAATGGTGGGCGCAAAGGTCGTGCTTGTGCATGGCGGCGGCAAAGCCATTTCGGCGGCCTTGAAGAAAAACGGCATTGTGCCGGAATTCAAGGGCGGCTATCGCGTAACCGGAAAAGACGCTATCGGCATTGTCGAGGAAATACTTTCCGGCAAGGTCAATAAGGCCATTGTGCAGGGACTCAAAGATGAAAATCTGAATGCCTGCGGTCTTTCCGGCAAGGACGGAAATCTTATTACGGCCGTGCGCAAGACCATTCCGGAGGGCGATATCGGCTATGTCGGAAAAGTAGACAAGGTCGAACCGAAGATATTGGAGCTGTTATTGGAAAACGGCTTTCTGCCGGTGGTTTCGCCCGTTTCTTCATCGGATAAGGGCGAAACGCTCAATGTCAACGCCGATGACGCGGCATTTGCCGTTGCCGAAGCGCTTAACGCCGATACGCTCATGTTTTTGACCGACGTGGACGGAATCTTGCTCGACGTCAACAATGCCGATACGCTTGTCAACACGCTTTCGGTGGATAAGGCAAAGGATCTTATCGAAAACGGCTTTATCGACGGCGGCATGATGCCGAAACTAAGAAACTGCATTAACTCTGTGCAAAACGGCGTTTCCGAAGTGGCTATCGTCAACGGAAGCGTGCGCTATAATCTGATCTCCTATTTTATTACAAAAGGAAAGATCGGTACGACCATTTCGGCTAAAGGTTAGTTATTTTACTGTACAAAAGCGCTGTGTCTTAAAAAAGACACAGCGCTTTTTAGAGCTTATCCGATTTTCAAAAGCAGCATAAATCCGATTAAAAGGAACAAAAAAGTAAAGTTAAAAACGGAAAATTCGGCGACGTATTTTCCGGCCTTATGCGGATTGTGCGCCACATATTCCCGAAACGTGATAAGGCTGGCCAGCGACGCGATCAGTGTTCCTACACCGCCGATGTTGACGCCCACAAGAAGATCGGCATAGTTTTCGGTAAACTGAGAAAGCAGAATTGCCGACGGAACATTGCTGATACACTGACAGGAAAGCGCACTGAAAATCAGCGTATTTTTGTTTAAAAACCAAGAAAAGAATGCTCGGACAGCCTCAATACGCGCCATATTTCCTGCAAAAATAAAGAAGAATACAAAGGTTAAAAGCAAGGGGTAGTCTACCATTTTAAGTGCCTTGCGGTCGGCAAGGAAAAGTACGGCAGGAATTAAGATAAGTCCGATGAGATAGGGAATTCCGCGAAATACGATGGCAATTGACAGTGCAAAAAGCGCAAGGTACAACACGGTTCGCGGTGCGCTTAACAGGACGCTCTCTTCCTCCCATTCAAGCTTTTCCGGCTTGACAAAAAGAATGCAGCACAGCGTTATCAGCAAAACCGAGAACGTAAACGGCGGCGCCATGATACGAAGAAATTCGAGGTTTGGTATGTCAAATTTCGTGTAAAGATACAGATTCTGCGGATTTCCGAACGGAGTCAGCATTCCGCCGAGATTGGCGGCAATGTTTTGCATAATAAAGGTGAACGCCATGTATTTTTGTTTGCCGCAGGTGCTTAGCGTGTAGTAGCCAAGCGGCAAAAACGTAAGTAAAGCCATATCGTTTGCAATGAGCATAGACCCGATAAAGGTGATATAGACAAGCGCCAACACACCCGCCCTTGCATTCCCGGCCAAACGGACGATCTTGCGCGCAAGCAGATAGAAAAAACGGATATTCTTTAATGCACATACCGTTGCAAGCACACAAAACAGACAGGCAAGCGTTTTGTAATCGAAGTAGGACGCATACGTTTTATCCGGCGGCACGATAAACATGGTGATAAGCGCCGCAAGAAGCGCGATGACCATAACGGTGTTTTTTCGGAAAAATAAGGTGAGCTCTGCAAGCGATTTTTTTGCCGGAGTGCGTTTGAACATAAGACGAATCCTTCTTGTCGGTATCAGTATTCATGTGTGAGCTATTATACACAAATTTCAAAATATTGTCAAGCATAGACTGCAAAAACGGTGTGAAGACAGCTTTCTTCACACCGCAAAAACACTAATTAAAACGAAACACTTTCCGTGCGACCGAGTAGACTGTTACTGAAAAGTGCCGTCCAAGGAGCATGAGCGCGCACATGGTGGTGTAGCGTAATTTCCGGTAGGTGCGTATGTCTTTCGCTTTTATGTACGCCCAAAGGTCTTTTGCTTTTTGGAAATTTTCTTCTGTACCCGATTTGTATAGAAAAATCGAGGAAATGCATACCATAAGCGCCATTTCGTGAATCATGTACGAATATAAGCGCTTGCTTTGCTTTTCCACCTTGTTCAGATCGTGACAGTCGAGCATAAGGCGCGTCACGCGAAGCTGTTGGTCAATGCGCTTGATGACATTCTGCTCGGTGACCGATTGGTCGGCACGCCCGATAAAGTACAGATATAAGTCGAGATTCATATAGTATAGGCTCTTCACATACGGAAACGGCTGATACATATATAAATTGTCTACATAAAACGTGTGCTTGGGCAGCGTAATGCCGCAGCCGCGCAAGAATTCCGTCCGGTAGATGACCGAATGCATCATGAGATATTGAGTGACTAAAAAGCGGCGCGTATCGTCCCATGTGACAATCTTTTCTTCGGGAAACACGTTGTTGTAGCGCATGACCTTGCGTTCCGAACCGTCCCAATGGTCGTAAACATAGTTGCAGACATACATATCCACCATCTTGTTTTCGGCGATATGCTCACGCATGCGGCAGAGCAGCTTTTCAAGCGCTGCCGGGTCTAACCGGTCGTCCGAATCGACTACCTTGTAGAACAGACCCGACGCGTGTCGAAGTCCTTGGTTGACGCCCTCGCCGTGACCGCCGTTTTCCTGATGAATCACGCGGATCTTTTCGGGATATTTTTCGGCGTAAGCGTCGGCAATTTCCGGCGTGCGGTCGGTCGAGCCGTCGTCAATCAAAATGATTTCCGTGTCGTCGCCGGCATGAAGCAGCGATTCCACGCATTTATCCATATAGTCTGCCGAGTTGTAGCAGGGAATGGCAAAGGTTATTATTTTTTGTCCGTTCGGCAAAAAAATCAATCCCTTTCTTGAATGTCAGTTCATTAAGGTCAAACCGAAGCGCCGCAGGCAAAATGCGCGGCAAGAATCTCGTCGGCCGCCGCAAGCGCGCGCGAAACCGCCGCGTCCATGTTGTAATAGCGGTATTCGGCAAGCCGTCCGATAAGGTACAGATTTTTATATGCAGCAAGTGCGGCAGTATATTTTTCAAACAATGCCGTACTTTCCGGCGAAAGAATCGGGTAGTAGGGAATATCGCCGCGCGCAAAATCGCAGTTTTTGGAGTATTCCTTCAAAATTACGGTTCGCGGTGATTTTTCAAGCGTCATGTGCTTGAATTCGGTAATGCGCGTGTAGTCCTTATCTACCGTATAATTGACTGTGCCGCAGGGTTGGAAAAATTCGGTGTTCTGTACTTCAAACGAAAAATCGAGCGACCGATAGGGAAGCGCACCGCAGCGCCGGTCAAGCAAAGCGTCCGGCACACCCGTGTAAACGAATACGCCGCAAAATGGCTGCCCGTCAAAATACAGCTTTTTGTCGGATTCCGAAAGCCGCATAAGGCTTAACGCGTCGGTTTTTGTGTGGATCTCAATATTTTCGTGGTCGGCCATGCGGCGAAAGAGCGGCGTATAGCCGTCTGTCGGCAAGCCCTGATACGGGTCGGTGAAATAACGGTCGTCGCGCGAAAGACGAATCGGAACGCGCGCTGTGGTGGCCGGATCGATATCCTCCGGCTTCTTGTCCCATTGCTTGACCGTGTAGGTTTCAAAAATGTTGCGATAGATATAAGAGCCAAGCTCATGAAGAGCGCTGTCGTCGGTTTTTAACAGCTCCAAAATGGATACGTTCGTATTCTCGCCGTACCGTGCCAACAGCTTTTGTTCCAAAGCCTTGGCTTTCGTTTCCGGAAAGGCAAGATACAGCGAATCCAAATTAAAGGGCACCGGCATAAATTTCCCGTAGATGTTGGCAAGCACCTTATGCTCATAGCCGTTCCAATCGGTAAAACGGGACAGAAAATTAAAGACCGCCTTGTCGCGCGTATGAAAAATGTGCGGACCGTAGCGGTGGACCGTAAGACCGGTCTGTTCGTCCTTTTCGTCGTAAGCGTTGCCGGCGATGTGGCTCCGTTTTTCCAAAACGAGTACTTTCACGCCTTTTTCGGCAAGAGCGCGTGCAAGCGTCATGCCGGAAAAGCCTGCGCCGGCGATAACGGCGTCCGGTGTGCGGAATTTTCGCATACTTATCATTTCGTGCGCACCTCTAAATACCGCTGCGGATGAGCGCGGAATTGAGCGAATCGATTACTTTTTCGCTTTCGTACGGGTTGTCGGGAATGACGATCTTCTTGTATTTCGGCTTTTCGGATAAGAATTCGCCAAGCGCTTTTTTCATATCCTCATAGGTATAAAACGTGCCGATCACGCTGACGGAGATATCACCGGCCTCGATAGTCATGCCGTTTAGGTCATCTGTATCCGAAGATTCGTCCTCAGCCAAAACCGAAAGCACCGACAAGGATCTCTCGATCTCCTCAAAATCCTTGTCGTCGCTCAAATACATGTCAGCCGTGTCGCGCACCTCATCAATAAACCATGCGGCAAGACCGCAAGGCTTTTCGGCGTGCGCGACGGTAATCATTTCTTCGATATCGCTTTGTGCGTCAATAATCGCGTAAACCATGCTTATTTGCTTTCGGGCGCATTGTAGAAGCCGTAGGTCTGGAAAACGCCTCTCGGCTCAGCTGCCCAAACGATCGCGTTTTCGATAACGCGCTGAACATTCTTGTCATAGTAGGTCGGGAAGGTCTCGTGACCCGGACGGAAGTAGAAGATGCGTCCGTTGCCGCGCGTAAAGGTCACACCGCTGCGGAAGACCTCGCCGCCGGTAAACCAGCTGGTAAAGACCACTTCATCGGGCTTTGCAATGTCGAAATGCTCGCCATAGGTCTCTTCGTGCGGAAGCTCGAAATATTCGGGAAGACCGGCAGCGATCGGATGAGAGGGCGCCGTAATCCAAATGCGTTCCTTGTCGCCGCTTTCGCGCCATTTTAAGTTGCAGCCGGTGCCGTTTAATTTCTTGAATATCTTGGAGAAGTGACCGGAGTGCAACGCGATAAGTCCCATGCCCTGCAAAACGCGCTCGTAAACGCGCTCAACAACAGCGTCATCCACCAAATGGTGCGCACAGTGGCCCCACCAAAGAAGCACATCGGTGTCGTCGAGAACTTCTTGCGTGAGACCGTGTTCTGGCTCATGAAGCGTTGCGGTGCGAACGGTAAAGCGGCCGTCGGCGTCGAGAAATTCCTTGATAGCCATATGCATGCCGTTCGGATAGACGGCCTTTGCGGCTTCCTGTTCGACTTCATGGATAAATTCGTTAAAAATCGTTACTTTGATCATTTTTAATGTCCTTCCTTTTCCGAGCGGACAAAAGCCGCTAAAGTTGTATAGAGTACATTTTACCCTGATACAATTATAATACAACGTGCCGGAACATATGTTAATAAAATGTTACTTTATTCGACGTTTTCTTGCGACTGAAGAAATTTGATAAAATATCTTTACGCCTGTCCGGATGGCGGCGGTGGGGCAGAAAAAGAAAAACAGCCATCCCACGGATGGCTGTTACGGTCACGTAAAGACGCGGACAGATACTTTTTAGAAGAGGTCGCCCGTATCAATGATGACGTCGCTTCCTACGAGAATGTCATCGGAAGAGGTGAATACCGTAATGTCTAAAGACGGAGCTTCGTATGCTTTTTTCATTGTGAATTTCCCCCTAAAATATATTTTTACTGCATACCCATATAACTTACAAGTGTATGGTATCACAAAATAAGTGTTTTGTCAATACTTTTTTTGTGAAAAAAGCCAAAAATGCAAAAAAATCCTCACTGACTTGCCGAAAATCCGGGAATCCGACAAAACAGCTTCGGGAAACTCATTTTCTTTTGAGCGGAACCACTTCACAGACCCGTAATACCCGTTCCGATACGTGAAAACGGATGTCATATCCGGCAAAGGAAACGCCATACCGCCTGTCATCGTCGTGATAGGCAGGACGTGGATCTTCGGCTAACACGGCAAGCGCTGCTTTTCGCTTGTTTTCCGGCAAAACGGCAAGTAGCTCCGGCGGAAAGTCCACCTCAAGCGAATTGTCCTTGACGCGTCCGGCAAAGCCTTCGCGTGCGTCGGGATGACTGTCGGTGTAGGCGAGATACGGCTTGATGTCGTAGATCGGCGTGTTGTCGCGCAGGTCCGCGCCGGAAACATATAAGACCGGCCCCTCATCGGTCAGCTCATACCGGTCAAGCCGTACCGAAGACAGTCCGATCGGATTCGGACGGAACGGCGAACGTGTGGCGAAAACGCCCATGGTCTTTTTGCCGCCGAGCCGTGGCGGCGTGACGGTGGCCGACCAATGTCCGCGCTCTGTGCCCTCAAACGCCCATAACAGCCAGAGATAGTCGTAGCCCTCGATGCCGCGAAAAGCGTCCTCACTGCGGTATTCCGGCTCAAAGACGATGCGTCCGGCAAGGTCAGCAATAAGGCCGCTTTGGCGCGGTATGCCGAACTTTTCGGGAAAGTCGGTTCGGATATGCGCGATAATTTTTAGTTCACTCATATAAACATCCTTTGCGTTGGTTTTCGCGGTAAACACGCGGCGAAACGCCGATCTTTTTCTTGAACAGCCGACTGAAATAGGCTTCGCTTTCAAAGCCGAGCGTTTCGGCAATATAAGTAAAGGAAACCTTTTCGCTTTCAAGCATTCTTTTGGCAAGGTCAAGCTTTCGGTCAATACGGTAGCTTGCCGGACTTTTCCCGGAGTATTCCTTGAACAGCTTGCGAAAATTGGCACTGCTGACGTGGCACATTTTTGCAAGCTTCTCCACCGAAAGCGAGCTTTGCGGATTTTTGCGCAAGTATTCGATTCCCGGCATGATGGGCGAAAAACGCTTGTTTCCGACCTCCAAGGAGCTTTCGCAGAGCAAGGAGAGCATTTCATAGATTTCGGCACGCACGGTGCAGGGCGATTTTACCGGCGCTTCGCAGGCAAGCACCGTTTTTTCGGCAAGCTCACGAAGTAGGACAAAGTTTGCATTTTTGATGAGAAAAGGCGAATCGTCGAAGGTCAGCGGAATCTTTTGTGAAAACGCACGAAATTCGATGAGATAGGCGTCCGGATAGTCAGGTTCTTTGCCGTCCGAAAGGTTTAAGACCGAGTATTCGCTCTCTTCAGGCAGACAGACCACGCTTCCGGTCGGCGCAAAGAAAGAACCGCTATTTCCGGTATATTTCCCGGTTGCGCCGCAAAGAAGGATAAGCCCGTTTGCGCGGCGCGGATGCTCCATGCAAAATTCTGTTCCGGCACGCCATTTCTGACGCATGGCAAATAAATCCGTGATTTCAAAATCGAGCGTATACAGCTCGGAAAAGGTTATTGTTCTGCAAAAGCCCATACGCTCACCTCACAAATAAGTATAGCACGAAAGAAGATGGCTGTCAAGCAAAGTATTTCGAAAAGTGCAAATAAACGAATCGAAATGTCTATGGTAATTTGCCGCAGATGACGTATAATGAAAGGCGGCAAACAAAAAACACGGAGGAAAGAAGAATGTTCGAAAATTTATTTGAAATCCGCTATAATTTACAAAACGGCGGTGTGGAATCCATGGTAAACGCTGCCGACCCTTATGCCATGAACTGGCTTGGTGTAAACAATACGTGGGGCACGGTGAAAAATGCAAAAGTTGTGTCGGTCACGCCGACCGAAAACGGCATAAATACCGTGTATGAAACCTACTATCTACGCATTACGGCGGAGCGTGCGCTTTGCGGCGATACCTACCGCGAGACCTATACGCTTGAAAACCGCTTGGAAGGCGATGTTTTCTGCAATCGCGGCGATTTTGGCATTTATGCACCCTTTCGCGACAGCTATGCCAACGCGAAAGTCTGCATGACTGAGCGGTGCAACACAAACATCTGGTGCGGCCGGAATACCTCCTACATAAACGCGGTCAAAATGGGTCTTTGCGATTTCGGACTCGGCCTTGTGCTTACCGAGGGAAGCCTTGATTCGTACAGCATTGACCGGATATTACACGTGGTAAACCGTCTCGGCAATCTTGGCAGCGACGACCGCGGCGATTTTATTCTGCACCCGACGCCGTTTCGCTTAAGACCCGGTGAAAAAATAAAGCTTTCGTGGGAAATGTTTTGGTATAAGGACGGTCATTTCCGCGAAGAGCTTGAAAAAAGACAGGACCTCATTTTGATCGATTCGGAAAATTTCACCGTTTTTTCGAATGAAAAGATAGCGTTTACCGTCAACCATCCGAATGCTTCGATTTTTCTTGACGGAAAAAATATTCCGGTCTGCGTTAAAGACGGAAAAACGCAGGTGTCGCTTTCGCCGGAGCGTTTGGGCGACCACTTATTTACGGTACGTGTGGGAGAAAACGAGACAATAACGCGCTTTTTCGTACAGCTGCCGTTAAAGGAGCTGATTCGACGCCGCGTTCATTTTATCATCGACAAGCAGCAGTTCCATGAAGAGGGCGATATGTTAGACGGCGCGTTTCTCATCTATGACAACGAGGAGAAATGTCAGGTATTCGACTATGTGTTCACCGATTTCAACGCGTCGCGTGAGCGGCTTGTTATGGGACTTTTGGTGGCAAAGTATCTGCAATGGGTAAAGGACGACGAAGTCTACGAAAAATTCATGAAGTACTATAGATTTGTTACGCGCGAGTTTTACGATGAAGAGACCGGCGAGGTGTATAACAACGTCGGCAAGCACACCGAGTTCAAGCGGCTGTACAACGCCCCGTGGATGTCGGTGTTAGTGCTTGAAATGTACAACTTGACCGGCGACAAGGCGTATCTTGAGAAGATGTTCAAGTTACTTTCGGTGTACTATTCTATCGGCGGCGAAAAGTTCTATCCCAACGGCCTTTCGGTGTATGAGAGCGTGACGGCATTGCGTAAGGCCGGCTTGGACGATAAGGCCGACGCGCTTACCGAAATGTACAAAAAGCACGCCGAGACCATTATGAAAAACAGCACGAATTATCCCGAACACGAGGTCAAATACGAGCAGACCATCGTTGCGCCGGCCGTAACCATTTTAAGTCAGCTCTATATGCTCACGGAGGACAAACGTCTGCTTGACGACGCCGGCAAGCATATAAAAATCCTCGAACGCTTCAACGGCAGCCAACCGTCGCATTTCTTGCACGATCAAGCCATCCGGCACTGGGACGGTTATTGGTTCGGCAAGCGGCGCATGTATGGCGATACGTTTCCGCATTCGGCATCAGTACATACCTCCAACGCCTTTCTGCACTATGCCGCCGTGAGCGGAGACAAGGCGTACAAAACGCGCGCCTATGAAAGCGCACGCAATATGCTTTCTCTCTACCGTGAGGACGGAAGTGCGTCATGTACCTATCTCTATCCGTTTTCGGTCAACGGCGTGAAATGCGAGTTTTACGACGATTACGCCAACGAGCAGGACGGCTTGCTATACTATTTCATCAAGTTCTACAATGCCCTTGCCGAGAGTCCGTCTGACGAAGATAAGTGTATCCGCACCTTTGAAAAGTGAGGCAAAGCGAACATGAACAAATCACATAAAGCGCAGGCTTCCATGCTCCAAGGCGCGCTTTTTCCGCAGATACTACGTTTTTGCCTGCCGCTTATTGCCGCAAACCTGTTACAGGTGGCGTTCAATATGGCCGATACCGTTGTGGTCGGCCTTTCCGGCGAGCCGGACGCAGTGGGCGCGGTCGGTACGACGTCCTCGTTTATCAATCTTATCATCAATGTCTTTATCGGGTGCAGCGTCGGCGCAAAGGTGGTGATGGCGCGTTCGCTTGGAGCCGGAAATAAAAAGGCGGTATCCGAAACCTTAAATACAGCGCTCGGCATGAGCGTGCTTTTCGGCGTTCTGTGCGGCGCGGCGGGCTTTATACTAAGCGGCAGCGTGCTTCGCTTTATGGGAAACAGCGGAAAGCTGTATGAGTTGGCATTACTTTATACGCGGCTGTACTTTGTCGGCGTACCGTTTGTGTCGGTAGTCAACTTTTCCTCGTCGTTACTTCATGCGTCGGGCGATACCAAAACGCCGATGAAGATTTTGACGCTCGGCGGCGCGGTGAATGTGGTATTGAACCTGTTTTTCGTGCTTGTGTGCGGCCGGTCGGTAGACGGTGTGGCGGCGGCGACCGTGCTTTCCAATGCGCTGTGCGCCTTGCTTTTTGTGCGTAAGCTCATGAAAAGCGAGCTGTTTCAGCTAAAGCTTTCACAAATAGGCATTCGAAAAACGCCGTTTCTGAAGATCTTGCACATCGGTCTCCCGGCCGGCGTTCAAAGCATGCTGTTTTCGGTATCGCATATGCTCATTCAGTCGTCGGTCATCACGGTAAACACGCTGACCGCGCCGTCTGACGCCGCGTTTGCGCCGGTCGTCAAGGGCGTTTCGGCCGCAACCGGTATCGAAGGCTTTGCGAACATTGCGGTGAATGCGGTGGGACAGGCGGCAGTGTGCTTTGTGGGGCAGAACGCCGGTGCGCAGAATTATAAACGTGTAAGAAGTGTGCGCCGGTGCTGCTATCTTATCGGTGCGGGTGCGGCGATCCTCTTTGGCAGCTTGCTGATCCTTGCCCGTGCGCCGTTGTTTTCTCTATACGGAATCCATAGGGCGGCGCTCGGTTCAGTCGAGCGCATGGCGTATGACGCGGCGGAAATACGCACATTTTATATGCTTGTGCCGTATATTTTTCTTGCGTTTATGGAGGTAGGGTCAGGAACCATGCAGGGACTCGGACGCGCGGTGACGGCGGCATGTGTGTCGCTTGCCGGATCGTTTACTGCTTCTTCCGCATGGTAAGTTCGCCTTTGTGGAAGTGAA
>ERZ773136.2330-NODE-2330-length-16206-cov-4.729305_pt1 | contig 16206 bp, 13 predicted proteins | sample MGYA00580855_ERZ773136 | MGnify/ENA primary metagenome ERZ773136 (study PRJEB29015, sample SAMEA2737860) | human gut metagenome | biome: human gut; feature: human-associated habitat; material: faeces | place: China | collected 2012 ... | reverse complement strand
AGTCTGGGCCGTGTCTCAGTCCCAATGTGGCCGTTCAACCTCTCAGTCCGGCTACTGATCGTCGACTTGGTAGGCCGTTACCCCACCAACTATCTAATCAGACGCGAGCCCATCTTTGTGCGGATTGCTCCTTTAACATACTAAAGATGTCTTTCATATGCATCATGCGGTATTAGCACAAGTTTCCCTGTGTTATCCCCCTCACAAAGGCAGGTTGCTCACGCGTTACTCACCCGTCCGCCACTAACTTTCTTCCGAAGCAAGCTTCAGAATCAGTTCGTACGACTTGAATGTGTTAAGCACGCCGCCAGCGTTCATCCTGAGCCAGGATCAAACTCTCGAATAAAATATTTCACGGTACTTGGTACCGCTATTTACCTTTTCGAGCTTGATTCGCTCTTTTTACTTTTTCCTTGGGTATCACAATTCGTAATCGAATCGTGTGTACTTCTTTGGAATTTAACGAGTTATTTGGTTCGTCTTTCGACGTTCCTTGCTTTGTTTTCTCGTCTTTCGTTGTTCAATTTTCAAGGTACCGTTCGCTACCGCTCTTTGCGACAGCTTATTTAGTATATCATACTCAGTTCCGTTTGTCAAGGGGTTTTTTAAACTTTTTTCAAGTTTCTTTTCGACATTTTCGTCCGCTCAAAGTCACAATCCCTTGCTCCTTCTCGCGCACTCCCTGTCTCCCTTGCCTCTCGGGCACCGGCTCCCTTGCGGAGCTTTATTATATTACCACTTTCTTCCCCTTTTGTCAACCCCTTTTTACACTTTTTTCCCCTTTTTTCCTCTTTTTTTACCCTTTCTTTTCGACGTTTCGAGCTTTTTTCCCTTTTTTCCTAGGTTGCGGGGCGGAACTTGCCTCTGCTCCCTCTCAAAATTTCAGTCGATGGTTCGTGGGGTGGATTTGTCAAGATATGAATTCGAAAAAATCTTTTGCATACATAATTTTATGTCCGCCGACAACACTTCCCGCAATCAGGTACTCCCAACCGGTGTCGGTATACGTCAAAAGCCGTGGCTTGGGAAAGACTAACCAAATTTGTTTCTCATATGCTTCGCTGATCGGCGAAACATAGAGTTCTTTTCGGTATAGACGCGTTTCTCGGCGGTACTCTTTGGAAAGCTCCGGCTCCGTTCCCGAATTATTGTATACATTATATAGGATTTTATTGTATTTTCTGACCTCAAAAAGGTACCGAGTGCGTGTTTTTTCAATATTCCAGCGGCTGTGGGTTGAAATGAAAGACAGAATGCTGACTTCGTAGTTTTTTTCCGACATACCGACCGTGAAAATTGGTACACCTTTTTGTCCGAAGATGATTTTTAACGGATGGCGCAGCCATTGTACCGTGACGCCGCCACGGGCAAGCTTTGACACTTTCCCGAACAGCACAAGGATTTTTACAATATACCAAATCACTTTATAGATACTGTACAGAACAAAGAGCACGGCAGCGATGAGTGCCACATACATGATACCCCAAAACAACATAACATGCGGTGTCGCGACGACCTTTCAGGTCACACCTTTCCCTTCTTTCTTAGCCAAACTGCTTAGTATAACTTCGGCTTGGATTGATACCTTTCATGGAAAATCATATCCTTGCCATCCCGTTCGGCATTTTTCCATATTTTGTTGCAGAGAAACAGGATAAGACACAGATATATGCATAAGTAAATCATATAAAACACAAAATACCAGAGCCGATCCTGCCAAAGGATTTCGCCTAACTGCCGTATTGGTTCACGTCGATTCGTCAGCCCGATATAAATTGTATCATATAAAATGGAGGGGATATATCCGAAACGTCCGCCATCGTTCATAATGCCAACATAGCGTGAACAGAGGATCAAACGTCCGATTTCGCCCGGCAACACAGTAATGAGCGCTTTCTTCATGCCGTCTTTCAGCGTATCGGATGGCGCGTATTGTTTGGGAATGATTCTTTTTAACACAAAATAGCTGACAAGCAGAGAAAGAAAAAGCACCGGCGGCAAATTCAATATATAGCACAAAAAGTAAAACAAAGTATGTGAAATCTGCGCGGTTTTTAGCAGCATCGGGCCGATAAGTCCCCTTAAGGTATGCATACCAAAGAACGATGCAAGATAATTGGCTCCAACCGACGCCAATCCATAAACAAATATATCCCTAATTCTAACTTTGCTTTTTCCTTTCATAATAAACTCCATTGTCTGTTAACTGTAAATAGGGTCAACAAACAAGAACAAAAAGGTGAACCGATTCGTTCTTGTTTGCAAAGAAAAACTATTCTTCTAAAATCTGCATGGCGTAGTACAGGGCAAAATCTTGGTCATTCGCCCACTCGTCAAAAGATTCGCACATTTTGCCGTCAGTGGAGAACGGATAGTCATAGGCACACGAAGCTGCTCCGTCCTCAAAGAACAGGCACAAGCAATTTTTAATACAACGAACAGCTGCCGTATGATAGGCTTCTTCACCGGAAAGCAAAGAATAATCATTTTCAGAGCGCGCGGTAAGGCAGCTCCAATAATGCGGCAAGGTGTCCGTGAAAAGCGCCGCTTTTCCGAACCAAAAGCCATCCCAATAACGAATCGGTATCCCGTTCAAATGGTAATCCGGCTGCATACCGTTGAACCGATCTAAGGTTTTGATGTGCTGATATACTTTTTCGGCATAAGAAGGGTCCTTTTTGACAAGTCCCATTTCACTGATAAACGCGACGGCCGGCGTGACGATGGTCTGCTCATAGATCACTTCATGCGGCGGATAGTTCAGACCGGTGTCAAGCATTTTTTGCACATGCTTTTCAAAATGGGCAAGTGCGCTCTCGTAATAATCCGTTCGTCCGGATTTTTCGAGCGTATCCAACAAGAACTTAATGCTGATGCCGTTGGGATAAAACCGCTCACTGCCCATGGAATAGTAGTATTCGATGATCTTGTGTAATCCCTCAATATACTTATCGTCGCCAGTCAATTGATACAGCTCCGCAAGAAACATCATGCCCCAAGGCGCGTTATACAGCCGCACAACGGTAGGGTCTTTGCCGATTGTATCGTACACCGTGCCGGTTTCAATATCGATGAATTCCCGAAGCACAAAGGCCACATATTCCCTAAGGCTATTTTCAAGAATTTCATTTTTATGGGTGCGCAGATACCGTGCCATCACAATTCCCATACCGAGACGCTCACGGCTGGCATTGTGGTCAGCGTTTTTGTTGTTGAAATACGGACGCTTTTCCTTGGTGTCGTAGATCAGGTAAGCACCGTCTAACTTACTGCCCTTGCGATGATACTGTTGATATTTGACGATGTATTCGAGCCGCGTTTGCAGAAGCTTTTCGAGATTGCCGGCATAATACATAAGAACATGCGTGGTTTTGCCGCCGGCAGACAGCTCAAAACGGTATTCTCCGACCTTATCCGGCCAGACGGTGACAGTCGCCGTTCCGCCGCAGACAGTATAAGAGATTTCTCTTCCGTTTAAAGTGATTTTCAAATCGTCGTCTGCCGGAACGGATAACGTAAATTTCTCCTCATTTACAGCCGTAAGGTCGCTGGTCTGCAAAGCGTACAGACCGCCGCGTGCGGAAATCTTCGACAGAAAGTCCGGTGTTCCTTTATGTTTGAACAGCGTCCATGAAACAACAGCGCATTCCTCCGGCAAAAGCGGCGAAAGATATGGATGTAAAACGATATTTCCTCGATAAGCCGTCGCTACGGTTTGATGATCGCGGTCAATGCTGTAAGCCTCCAAAGAGCCTTCGGTCAACACAAGTCCGAGATTTTCCTCCGAAACGCCCTGACGAAGCGCATTGACCCAAGAAATGTTTTCGCCGCACCAAACATGTGCCGAGCATTTTGTGGTCAGACTTTCATGCGCCGCACGGTATTCATCGGCAAACGGCGTATAGATGCCGACCTCGCCCTTTCGGAAAAACAGTTCATCCGGCGAAATATTTTTGAATTCGTAAGTTTCGGTAAAATTGCCATTTTCATCAAAAAAACGTTTGACCGTGGTCTGCAATCTGCCGTTGGAATAGACCGAAACAGCCTCCGCATCCGACTCTTCAAAGGAAACAAGCTTATTTTCCTTTTGAAAATTCCAGGTGTTAATCACATATGTGTTTTTGGAGGCGTCATACGCGTGCGGTTCGTTGCGGAAAAAGATCTCGCCCCATTCATGTGTTTGGCCGCACCAATTCATTTGGTATTCGTCTTTTTGAAAAACGATGGAGCGGATTCTGCCGGTTTCGGCATTAAAATCAATTTGAAAAACAGTATTTTTCATGTTTTCACCTCTGTTTACAGCGAATACGGACTTGCCATATCTCCCTTATAATCCTCCGGCATAAAGAACGGCTTGATATAATTCAATGAAAAATCGATTGCCCAACGACCTTTCGCACCCACCCAATATTTCGAATGCGGCTCATAGCATACCGCACCGTCGTAATTTTTGGTGTAGAGAATGTCAAACGCCGCGCCCCAATTGATCCCATCCATACCGGCCGGCGGATCGTCGTAGTGTTCGCCGTTGATGAACAGTGAGCCTTTCACATGAAAATGATAGAACCGATCGCCGAATTCCGCCATTTCCGGCAAGTATTCCTTATAATCGCGCGTATGCTCAATGCTGTGGGACGGGTCATATTTGATGCCGAGCTTTGGCAGTGCCGGAAGAAGCACGCGCCATGTGGTCGGGTCAATGACAAAATTTTCCCATTCGCAATTGTAGACCGCAATTTTTACATTTTTGTCGTCCGCATAGTCAATTAGTGTCGAAAAATAATCGTAAGCGACCTCAAGATTTTGCTTTAAGGTCAGATTTTTTGCGTAGTTACAGCCGCAGTTGAACACCGGGCAGCCGAGCTTGTGCGCGCCGAGAATGACATTTTTGTCGTGCTCGAGCGCTTCGGGAATCACTTTTCCGTCGTCATCAACGCGCTTCATGCCCCAACGGCCGGTCGAAAGCGTTGTAAGACCGTATTTTTCCATGCGGCGCGCGATCTCGGGAATATCCTCCAAAAACTGCTTGCTGTCCTTGTTGAAATTTACGGTAAATTCGATTCCGTCCAGTCCTAAATTTTTGACGGTCTCAAAGGTCTTTTCTTCCTGATACGACGCGATTATACCAAGTTTCATGGTCAAAGTTCTCCTTTTACTTAGAAAAAAAGGCGCGAAACCGAACAGATTCCACGCCTTTTTTTGCAAATTTTTAGTCGTTGAAGTAGACCGGTTTGCCGGTCTTGGCGGATTCATAGATAGCTTCCAAAATACGGGTCACGCAGAGTGCCTGCTCCGGAAGAACGCAAGGATCGGTGTTGGTGCGAAGCGCGTTGATCCACTGTGCCATATCGAGTACAGCCGGAGAAGCGTTTGCGCCGTCATAGAAAGCAACGCCGCCGGCCGTAAGAGTCGGCTGTTCGACATACTGTCTGCCGTACTTTACGCCGTTAATGCGCGCACTGTTGTTGACGGTATCCGCGCCCGCCTTGGTACCGCAAAGACGGAAAGCGGCTTCGCTTGCATCCAAAATATTGAGCGCCCAGCTGGACTGAAGGATAATGGTCGCGCCGTCCTCCATGGTAATGAAGCCAAACGCGCTGTCCTCTACCGTGAACTGCTTGGGATCCCAATCGCCCCATGCGTTTGCGGTTTCGGTCTGATCGGCAAGCTTTCTGTACTTGGTGCCGACAACCATCTTCGGCTTGTAGTTCTGCATGCACCAAAGGGTCATATCAAGCGCATGCGTACCAATATCGATAAGCGGACCGCCGCCCTGTTCTTCTTCGTTGAGGAATACGCCCCAAGTCGGAACAGCTCTGCGGCGAAGCGCGATAGCATTTGCATAGTAAATGTCGCCAAGAACGCCTTCCTCGCATGCTTTCTTAACATACAAAGCCTGCGGCGTCTGACGGTTCTGGTAACCGATGGTCAATCTCTTGCCGGTGCGCTTTGCTGCGTCCAGCATAGCCTTACCTTCGGCATAGGTCTTTGCCATCGGCTTTTCACAATAAACATGCTTGCCGGCTTCGAGTGCGTCGATCGTGATAAAGCTGTGCTCTCTGTTCGGCGTGCACACGTGAACCACATCAATGCTCTCATCCTTTAAAAGCTCCTTGTAGTCCACATAAACCTTTGCGTCGGGCGTGCCGTAATCCTTGGCAGCCTTGACGGCTCTTTCCTCGACGATATCGCAGAATGCGACCATCTCAACACCCTTGACCTGCTTTAAGGCCGGCATATGCTTGCCGTTGGCAATACCGCCGCAGCCGATAATGCCGATCTTCAAAATATCACTCATGGTGATCCTCCTTTTTTGGCGCGAAAACCTTTCCGGTCAGCCAATAAAATTGTAGAAAAAATCCACATCTTTCCTACGTCTATCATACCGCAAAGCACGAAAAAAGTCAAGTATAATCTTGCCGGATTTTAGCATTATATTGCTAAATTTCAGCATAATACCGCTCTTACTTGCTCCATAATCCAAACACCGCCGAGCCGCTGCCGGACATTTGAGCATACGCGCCCTCATTCCGCAGTGCCGTGCATAATTCGGCAATTTCCGGACAGCGCTTTTCGCAAAGCGGCTGAAAGTCGTTGCACAAAAAGGGAGCAAGCTCTTCTAACGCCGCATGCTTTTTTAACAGCGCCGCCATGGAAAAGCTCTTGTTTTTTGAATAGTCGTCCTCATGAAAGCGGTCATATTCGGCATAAATGCCCGCAGTGGATAACGGCGTTTTCGGGAAACGAACCGCAACACGCACATTTTCCGGTCCCGGAAGCGGCTCAATAATTTCGCCGCGGCCGGTGCATAAGGCCGTACCGCATTCATCAAGACAAAACGGTATATCGCTGCCAAGCGACAGTGCGATCTGAAAAAGTTCGCTTTTGTCAAGCTTTCCGAAAAGCTCATTTAGCCCGTTTAAGACCGCCGCCGCGTCCGAGCTTCCGCCGGCCAGTCCTGCACCGGACGGAATATGCTTTTTAAGGCTTATCGAAACGCCGGCAAGCGCAGTATGTACAGCGTCGTAATAGGCCTTTGCGGCACGGTAGGCCAAATTTTTCTCCGGCTCGCAGACGTCTTTGTCGCAGGTAAAAGCAATTTTTCCGTTCTCTGAGGCAGAATCCGACGTCACAAGCTCCACTTCATCGTATAATTCCGGCACCTTCATCATGACCGACGCGATGTCGTGAAATCCGTCGCCGCGCCGTGTGCCGAGTATCTCCAAAGTCAAATTGATCTTTGCAAAAGCTTTTTTTGTAAGTTTCATATTTTTCTCTTATTTTACGTTTTTGCACGCATGCGATCTGTCATAGTCCTCCAAAAGGCCGACGGCAATCTTTGCGTTTTCCTTGGCAAGCAGAACAAGCCGTTCCTTCTCGGCCGAAAGCGCTGTGCGCGCCTTGCCGGTATCCTGCATGATCTCGTCTAAATAGCGGCATGCCGCGTCCACATCAATTTTTTCCGTATCCAAACGGCGTTTTTCGCCGATATAATCGAGAAACGCCGAAACTTTTCGGTCATAAACCACACCAATGACCGGCACAGAAGCACCTGCCGCATAGATAAGCGTGTGCAGCCGCATGCCGAGCACTGCCTCCGAGCAGCCTACAAGACCTATCATGTCCTTGACGCCGACCGGCTTTTTCAATACATAGCTTTTCGCCTTAACGCATGCCGAGATCTGCTCGGAAAGCGCCGCGTCGTTTGGAAAACGCATGGGTAAAAACAGCGGAATAAGACCGTATTTTTCGGCAGCAAAATCGGCAATTTTCGCAATTTTCCGCACAAACTCCGCGTCGTTTTTCTGCCAATCGCGTACCGCAATGCCGAAAAAGCGTCCCTCTTTAGGAAACCCGTTTTCCGCAAACAGTGAAACCAACGCTTCGCGCGGCATGCCCTCTACCAAAAGCACCGGATCAGCCGTGACAAGCGCATTTTTGTCGGTCACGCCGATTTTTTTAAGCTCTTCGAGCGACGCCGGATCGCGAAGCGTGATAACGTCCGCCGCCTCAAGCGCCCTTGCCGCACGCGCATAGTTCTTTTCTTTTAACGGTCCGATTCCGTTGGCATACACATACACCTTGTCGCCGTAACGCGCCGCATACCGCATGACCGATAAATAATATACAAGCGATTTGGAGCTTGTCACATCCTGAATCAGACTTCCGCCGCCGGAAATGAGCATTTTAGCACTCTTTAGCGCACGCCGCACAGCAAACGGATTGAATCTTGCCGCGCAGTCCACACCGTATACCTTGCGCATTTCCTTGGCTTTGGCCGAGAGTACGCATACGCGCACATCCGGCATGACCTCGCGCAAACTGTCGGTGATCGCATATAAAAGCGCGTCGTCGCCGCTGTTGCCGAACCCATAGTAACCGGACAGCACAACATCGTATTTTTTCTTCTCGCGGTAATCGCGTAATACCGCCCGATAGATCTCTATATGCTTGTCGGCAAGCGCGGTATCGGAAAATTTGGAAAGAGCCAACTCGTGTAACGCCTTGCCGTATTTTTCGGCAAGCGGCTTGTCCTCAATCAGGCGGACTAACCGCTCGGCCAATGCCGCGCTGTCCTCATTCGGGAACAAAAGACCGGTCTTGCCGTCCATGACAAAATCGGGAATACCGCCCACAGCCGAACAAATCGTAGGCTTTGACATGCGTGCGCCCTCCATAAGAACATACGGAAAGCTCTCGCAGCGCGAAGTGAGCGTGTTAATATCGATAAAATGGATAAAACTGTAAATATCCTTAATGAAACCGGCAAAGATCAGCTTATCGGCAACGCCCTCTTTCTTGGCAAGCGCGACAAGAGAATCCCGGTTTTCACCGTCGCCGGCAATGATAAAACAGGTGTTCGGACATTTGTCAAGCACCGGCTTTATGGCTTTTATAAAGACATCATGTCCCTTGACATAGTCGTGACGGCCGATAAGTCCCACATAGGTGACCGACGGGTCGTATTGAAGGCCGATACGCGCGGCAAATTCTTCTTTGGAAACATACGACGGCTCGCCCGAATAGTCCATGCCGTTGTAGACGGTATAGACAGAATTGGGACGAAAACCGCGCGAAAGCAGCATTTGACGGAAATTATCCGAAACGCCGATGAAATATTTGAATTTTTTGAGTGCCCAAACATTGAGAGAGGTGTAGACCAACTTGCGGTAAAAGCCATCAAAATCGAGCAGATAATCGCTGTGAATGGTGGTGATCATGGGAATATCGACATGACCGCGCAGCGCCGCGGCAATAAAATTGGCGCGTGCGCCATGACAATGGATGACGTCGATTCCGCTGTCACATATTTCGCGAAGCCGCTTGACGACCGACATATCGAACCGGTTCTTTTGAGGTATCAGCTCGCATTTTACGCCAAGATTCTGCAATTCGTCCCAAAAGACGCCTTTCATGAAGCAGACGATGGTCACGTCGGCCCGTTCCTTTAATTTGCCGAGCAGCGCGAAAACGTGCGTTTTCGCTCCGCCCGTATCGCCGCCGCTTATCATATGCAATACTTTCATAAAATCCGCTCCTTAAAATCGATCATCTTCACTTGATTGCAGAACAATCGGCGGCGATACGTTATTCGCTGTCGGGCTTCCCGACTCGCCGCCGATTATCCTATGAAAAAATTTTATGTGGTCTGCTCTTATCGGGCGACCGACGGTCGCCTCTACAATATTTTTGTTTATTGCCACGCTATTTACCGCTGCTTTTCCCAACCCGATGCGCCGCCATAGCAAGGCCGGCACAAACGAAGAAGGCAAACATCACGCGCGGATAGAACCAACAGTACTCAAAGCAGCCGATCAGCACAATGCCCGTCATCGAGGCCGCCGAAGCAATCGCATAGTTCCGTATGCCGGCATCAGTGTTTCGCGAGGACGTCACGAACGACCTGCGGATAAGGCAGAACGTCATGCTGATATACGAGAGAAAGCCGAGCACGCCAAGCTCCACTAACATTTCCATAAAATGCATGTGCGAGTGCGGTGCCACGCCGCTCTCTCCAACCGCATAGCGCGGATAAATTTCCGCAAAACCGCCTGTGCCGAGTCCTACGCCGGTGAACCAGTATTCCTTTAACATCCGGATACAGCCCGTCCAAATGTCCACACGGTAGGAGCTGGACGAATCCTGTAAGTTGCCGATCGTCAAGATTCGGTTCCAAATGCTTGCCGGAATGAACGGCAGCGCACAAAGTCCGAGTATCGCAAAAACCGGAATCAAACGCTTGTCGTATAGCATAATGAAGATAGCCGCCGCAATGGCAAGCGCGATCCACCCCGAACGCGAATACGTCAAAAGAATCGCACCGAGTGGTAAAATCATGCCGCAGATAAGCGCACGGCGTTTAAACGTTCCCTTTTCGTGCGACAGCGCAAACGCGAAAGCAAACGGCATGAAAAGCACTAAAAACTCCGCATAGTTGTTGGGGTTTCCGAGCGTGGAAAACACGCGTCCCGGCATGTCCTTGTTTAACGTAAGGTCGGTGAGCGAAGCGTCGGCCTCTACGCCCATAACACGCTGTGCAAACGCAAGAAGCGATGTGATAATAAGCGCTGCGTACATAAAGCCGCCCATAATATCGAAATCGCGCGAAGAGCGAAGCGACGCATATAACACCATGCACAGCATGAACGACGTAAAGAAGAACATCAAAACGCGCACACTGTCCGCCCGGTCATAGCTGATAAAGCAGCTCACAAGCAAGGAGAAGCCAAACATGAGCATGGAAAACCACACTGCGTTAAAATTCGTTCCCGGACGGGAGATGCTTTTCGCGCCGGATACTGCGACAATATAGAGCGCAAACAACAGCATCGCAAACAAGAGTCCGAACGTGTTCGACCAATAGTTGTGCGGAATAATAAAGATAAACACGCTGACAAACGCGATAAAATACACATATCTCTCACGGTACGAGCCGCGAAATACCGCGCAGAACAGCCGCACGACGGCACTGTCCTTCACGCCCGTGCGAAGCGCCTTGCAGATTCCGGCAAAAAAGCCGATAAAGCCGCAAATCACGCCGCCAAGCACCCGGTAAAACGCCGAATCCGGCGCAAAGCGTTCGATATCGCCCTTGCCGACAAGGACCTTACGAAGTCCGCTCTCGGCATAAGCGCCGGCGAAAAAATTCACAATGGCAAGCAAAACCGCATACAAGCCGCTCTGCAAAAAAGTTTCTGAGATCGCCCGCGCCGCCTTTGTCACAGCCGCGCAAAGCTTACTGCTTTCGGTCATAGCTTTCACCATGCATTCGGTCAACCGATCGAACGGACGGTCATGGTCAGACGCGAAGAGCCGGCACGCATGTCGATCTCATCGCCGACGCTGTAAACGCGCTCGCCGATCTTAACGCCACCGTCCACCAGTTCCGCGTCTACCGTCGTTTCAAGCGTCATGCTGACATAGCCGGGCTTTGCGTATTCCAAAAGGCCGCTGTCCGTTTCGGCGAAAATGACCGCTTCGCCGGTTTCGACCGTGTTAATAATGCCAAGCGCGGTGCTGCGGCGTGCCGCGTCGACCGCCTTGTCTCCGATCTTGATGTTTTCTGCCACAAATTCCGGCGTTTCTTCGGTGTAGAACGTAAGGTTGACCGGCGTAAGATTTACGCTTTCGCCGTCGTCTTGAGAATTGCTGTTATCGTCCTTAAGCGCAATATCGTACACACGCAGATACATTTTTGCATCGCCTGCACGAAGCACCATCGAGTGGCCGACGCCGTATTTCTTGCCGCCGATCTCCGCGCCGAGCTTGGTCTTGCGTCCCTTAACCTCGCCGGTGATGATCATGGAATAGTAGCCTTCCTTGGAGGTGAGCGTGTAAACGCTGTCGTTGACCTGACCGTAGGAAATGGAGTCGGAAAGCTCCACATCGGTTACCACGCCGATGTCCTGCAAATTGGTGTCGTCGTACATTTCATCGCCGATGTGGACTTTTTTCGCCACGAAGCCGTCTACTTCTTCAATGCGGAATTTGATGATAAGCGTATCGCCGCCGTCCTTCGGGCGAAGCACAAACACCGCTGCCGCCGCGATAACGACCACGACTGCCAGTATGGCAAGAAAATCGATAACATTGATCTTTCCGAAAAGTTTTCCGTTCTTTAACATGATTTTTCTCCTGTCTGTTTCTCTTACTGTCTTTTTTCGTTGTTACGGTAATTTTTGCCTGTATTTTATTTTTTATTCCTCACCGACGATGCCCTTGTATTCGGCAAGCGTCGCCTGAAGAACGTTTTCAAGATTAAACGTCGTCTGCGTGGCTTTTTTGGCATTTTCGGCAAAACGGCGGCAAAGCTCCTTGTCTTCGCTTAACTTATACAGCGCGTCGGCAAAAGCTTCCGTGTCGCCATATGGCACGATAAAACCGCAGTCTGTAGTTTCGTTTACGATATCGCCGTTTCCGCCGGCCGCCGTTACCACAAGCGGCAGCGAACGCGCCATGGCTTCAAGAATGGCAAAGCTTAGTGCCTCATAGCATTTGGAGGAGTTGACATACGCGTCCGACGCGGCAAGAATATTGTCGGTATCGCTGCGAAAGCCGAGCTGCTTGATATGCTTTTCCAAGCCCAAGCGCGCGATCTGCTCTTTGACGGCGTCAAAATACTCGCCGTCGCCGGCAATGAGAAGCACATAGTCGCGTTTCATCTTTTTATCGAGCGCCGCAATGCTGTCCACCAAAAAGTCAAGTCCCTTAGACATGTGATACCGCGCTAAGATCGAGATGACAAACGTATCGGCCGAAAGACCGAATTCTTCGCGGATCGCTTTTGGGTCGGCTGCGACCTCGGTCTCGGGAATGCCGTTGAAGATAACATCAATCTTCTTCGGATTCACGCCGTTGGACACAAGAAGCTCCTTGGCGTTGTTGCAGACCGCAATGATCTTTGCGTCGTGCGGCGTCATGAGCTTATTGGTGACCCACCAGGCCGCGTTTGTTTTGAGCGTCAGGTGGCAGGTGTATAAGGCCTTTGTCTTCGGATAGAGTAAGTGCGCCAAAATGGCAATATAGTTTTCGCGCGGATAGTGCGAATGAATGATATCGATTTTGTTGGCCTTGCAGATAGCGGCAAGGCGTTTGGCCGCCTTAAAGTCGAACGGACTTTTCATTTCCACCTGGAAGCAGGGCACGCCGAGGTCGTCCATCTGTTCAGACAAAAGTCCGCCCTCGTTGAACGCAAAAAAGCATTCGGTTTCCGTGCCGTTGAAGCGCTTCACTAAATTGTAGATGTATTTTTCCGTACCGGCTTTTCCGGCAAAATTGATTAAATATAGTATTCGCAAGAAAGTATGTCCCCTCTCGTTTTCTCTCTCTTTTTTATGCGCTACGCGTTCCGGAATTTGATGATCTTCGCCGGGATGCCGCCAACCACCGCATAGTCCGGCACGTCTTTGGTAACCACCGCACCGGCGCCGATGATTACGCCGTTTCCGACTGTAATTCCCGGCATAATAACGGCGTTTGTGCCGATCCAGACATCGTTTCCGATCGTCACCTTTTTCTTGGGCGCGGTTTGCAGCCGCATGGGTCTTGAAAGATCGCTCGTTTCGTGATTCTGCGTCACGACCGTCACATTCGGCGCCATCATCACATCGTCGCCGATGGAAAGAGGTCCTGCCACGCGGCAGTTAAGACCGATTCCGGAATTGTTCCCGATCTCGATGCCGCTTCCCGACGCAAGAAACGCACCATGCTCGATATTTACGTTCTTGCCGCATTTGTCGAGCATGCATTTGGCACATAGCCGCCGAACGTGCTTCGCACCAAGGCTGTACGGCAACCCCGAACAGGGCAGATGCCGCGCGATAAAATAGTATAAAACGTACCCAAAGGCGCGCAAAACTTTTTTCAAACCGATTCTCCTCTCAAAGGCCTATGCGCGGCTCGCAAGGCTTTTTAACTTTGCAAGCACCGGCTTTATCGCATTCACGCGCAGTACAAGCACCATAATGCCGTACACAAGCACGCCCACGCATGCCGGAACAGCAAGCCTTACAAGCCGTGCGGGCACGGAATCCGATACAAACGCCGCGTCAAGACCGGCATTCACGGCAAGCACCGCGCCTGCCATCACAAGCGCCGCAATAAGACACTTTACAAGCGTCGTGCCGAGTCCCTTTGCAAAAACGCCGATCTTGCGGCGAAGAAACAGAAGCAGCACACAAAGGCCGACAAGCGACGCTGTCGAATAAGCAAGCGGAATGCCGTATGCACCGATAAAACGCGTTAAAATAAGACTTAGCGTCACGTTGACCGCCATAATGATAAAACCGTTGACAGCCGGAAGCATGGTGTTTTTTGCCGCATAAAATGCACGGTCAAGAATTTCCTTTAAGCCCACGCCCAAAATGCCGATGGAATACATCACGATAAGCGTACAGGCGCGGTCGATATCAGTCGGTGTGATCTTGCCGTAATTGGCAATAAGCTCAAGCAGCGGCCGGCGCACCGTGATAAACCCGAATGTGATCGGCACGAGAAGCGCTGCCGTGCTTTCGAGAACGCCGGCAAGCGTGGTCTTGTATTCCTCCATGTCGCCTCGCGTAAAGCTTGCCGTAAGCTTCGGATATACGACCGCCGTCACCGAATAGATAAAGGCAAGCACCATATAAATAACAATGTTCTGCACATAGTTGAGAAGCGTTACCATGCCGTCAAACCGTGCGATCATGGTGGTGTTGAAGAACATGTTTAGCTGATAGGCCGCCACGCCGAAAAGTACCGGAAGCGTCATTTTTCCGGCGCTTATCACATCCGGATCCTTTAACTCAAACGACAGCTTATACCGGAAACCGGCGGCAATGGCCGGCGGAATCAGGATAAGGGCCTGTAAGGAAAGCCCGAAGAACGTCGCAATAAGAAGTCCCGTAACACCGTATTTGTCGCCGAGCGCAAAAACATAGAAAATAACGACAAGACTGCTCGGTACGCTGACAAACGCAGGCCAGCCGTACTTGCCGCGCGATTGAAGTATGCCTTGAAAAATGTAGTTGAGTCCATAGAACAGCATGACCGGCATCATAATCATGAGCGCTTTTACGGCAAACGAGTATTCTTCTCCCTCTTTGAACGCCGTAAGACGCGGCAAAAGCGGCGAAAGCGCCATGCCGATCGCCACCAAAACGGCAGTAAAGGCAAGCGAAATGGTTATGATGTTATTGGCAAAGCGTGCCGCCTGCTCGTCCTCTCCTTTGGCAAGATGCCCGGCGTAGATCGGAATAAACACCGTGCCGAGCGCCGTGCCGAAGCAGTTGAAAATAGTGTTTGGAATCGTGATAGCGTAGGAGTAGATGTTCAAAAAACTGTCTACGCCGAAAAAGGACATATAGATCTGCGTGGAAACAAGCGACAGCAATCGGGATAAGATCATGATGATCATGACATAGCTGACCGTGCCTGCCATGCCTTTTTTGGAAGTCGATTCAGACAAGCTTTTATTCACTCCAAGTTACGTTTTCTTTGATGATACGCGCCGGATTTCCGCCGACAAGAGCCGCAGCCGGCACATCCTTTGTCACAACGCTTCCGGCGGCGATGACCGCGCCGTCGCCGACCGTCACACCCTTCATAATAAGCACATTGCAGCCGATCCACACATGCTTTCCGATTACCACCGGCCGCGTGACTTCAGTCTCGGATTCAAATTTGTGGTAATCGCGGTCCATAATGCAGCAATCCCACGCAATGAGCGTGCCGTCGCCGATCTTTACGGAATTTCCGGCATGGATCTCCGTCCAATCGCCTACCGCGACGCCGTCGCCGATAATAAGCTCCGAGCGCTTTCCGGCGTTTCCGAGACCGCTTAGCTTCACGCCGGCATGAAGATTGACCTTTCGGCCAAGCTTTATGTCGCAGTTGCGGTGAATGATGCGCACTTTTTTGTCCACGCGTAACAGCGCGCCGCAGGAATCGAGCTTCAATCGCGCAAATATGCCGCGGAACAGCGCGGCCGCTATGGTGAAATATTCGCTTATCGGTCGGTTCATACCCTGTCCTCCGAAAAAACTCGTAATTATTTATGATAGTATATCACAGAATCTGCCGTTTGTCTACCGTTATTTACAAATTTAAAGAAAAACAGAGTGCGAACCGAAAGATCCGCGCTCTGTCCATCATTCACCCATTTAAATCTTCCGTTTTCAATTTGATCTCACCCGTCCGATAAGCGCGCATATTCCGAACAAGACCATG
>ERZ773136.2329-NODE-2329-length-16208-cov-4.685941_pt1 | contig 16208 bp, 9 predicted proteins | sample MGYA00580855_ERZ773136 | MGnify/ENA primary metagenome ERZ773136 (study PRJEB29015, sample SAMEA2737860) | human gut metagenome | biome: human gut; feature: human-associated habitat; material: faeces | place: China | collected 2012 ... | reverse complement strand
TTGTGGATAATGAAATGCCTTATGGCAGAGTCCCGCAGGGACATCCGGTGATCGTGGATTATTTCTATCATGAGGAAATCCGAGGGACAGAAAATACAGGAAAAAGAAATCGTTAAACAGGAATTTATTGCTGCGGTGCATTCGTATTTTGCCTCGCTTCAAACGCACAATTCCAGTTTATCTAAGAGGGGAGATGCAGAATACACATGAACAATAGGTACGACGAGATTATCAATCTCCCTCACCACGTCTCCAAGACGCGACCGCAGATGCCGATGTCAGATCGTGCAGCGCAGTTTGCGCCCTTCGCAGCACTCACCGGATATGACTCTGCCATCAAGGAAACCGGGCGTCTGACCGACGAAAAGATTGAGCTTGACGAGGAAGCTCTGACTGCATTGGATATGAAGTATCAGATTCTCATGGATGCCTTTGATGATGCGCTGGAGGTCACCATTACCTTCTTCCAACCTGATGAGCGGAAGGCTGGCGGCAAATATGTATCAGCAACCGGCGCGGTCAAAAAGGTCGATGATTTTGAGCGCCGGATTACCATGCGGGACGGCACAAGGATTCCGATGGATGACGTTCTAAGCATTGAAGGAGAGCTGTTCTCATCGCTGGAATATTGAAAAGGAGCAGAATCTCAATGGACCTTAATGTTTTTCTTGATTATGTGTATGAAGGAAGGGAGTTTGAGTTTTCTCTTGATTCTATCCCATATTTTTTATATTATGACTTAGAGAATATTGATGGAAAAGAAACTCAAATAATGCACCTTTCTAATTGCAAAATTAAAAAAGAGATATTTAAAGGAACAGTTGATGAATTGTTGAATTTTAATTTTGGAAAGAGTATTACATTCAATAATTCCATGCAATCTTTTCAATTTCAATATGTTCTTTAATGCTGTACCTGCACTTGAATTTTAAACTGATTTTGTATCGCGAACAAACAGCATGCAAACAAGCCGAACAAACGAGATTTCGTTTGTTCGGCTTATTTTTTAGTCAAGTAAAGTGAAAAATGCAGCATTTCGAAGACGATCGGTTCCAAACGTAAGAAAGTTTTCCCTTGACAGCTTTTGAACATACTCCATAGCCGGAGTTTTATTATATAATATATAATTGAAAGAAACAACAAGGAGCTGTCAAAAAATGAAAACGATTACAAGCAGTGCGATACGGAAATTTACGGAATATCTGATTTGTGAAGAAAAAAGCAAAGCGACCCAAGAGAAATATTTAAGGGATATCAAAGCGTTTCGCCTATGGCTCGGAAAGGCGGAATTATGCAAAGCGAAGGTTTTGGACTACAAAGAATACTTAATTGCGCATTATGCGCCAGCCAGCGTGAATTCGATCCTGTCCTCGTTAAATTGCTTTTTTGATTGTATGAGCGCGTTTGCCTTAAAAGTGAAGACTATGCGGATCCAGCGCCGCATTTTTGCCGGCAGCGACAAGGAGCTTACCAAAAAAGAATATGAACGGCTTCTTGCGGCAGCTCGTTCGAACGGTAACCGCAAATTGTTTTTGCTTATGCAGACTATCTGCGCGACGGGTATCCGCGTCAGCGAGCTTGCTTTTATTACGGTCGAAGCCTTACAGGATGGGCAGGCGACAATCCGCTTAAAAGGAAAAATGCGTGTGATCATGCTGCCGCACGATTTGTGCAAAATGCTGAAAAAATACACGCAAGGGAAAAAAATAACAAGCGGCAGTATTTTTGTCACCAAAAACGGAAAGCCGCTTGACCGATCGAATATATGGAAATTGATGAAATCTTTGTGTAAAATTGCAGGTGTTTCGGAAAAGAAAGTGTTTCCACATAATCTCCGGCATCTCTTTGCACGCACTTTTTATTCCATTCAAAAGGACATTGTGCGTCTTGCCGATATCTTAGGACACTCCAGTGTCGATACGACCCGTATTTATACCATGGAAAGCGGTGAAATTTGCCGCAAACAGATACAAAAATTAGGGCTGTTATGCCCTTGAAATGGCCAAAACAAGGCACTAACCACATAATCAGAATTATGTGGTTAGTGTATCGCGCGTAAGTGGCCGGAAAACAAATATAAGCGTTTTTCAGAGTGGTTTTTGGGAACGTTTTTCTTATAAATGCATAGAGGATCAGACCAATTTTGCCATGAAAAGCAGGATTGGTCTAAAAGTCATATTATTTTTTGTGCAATTTGACGAAAGTGATGGAAAATACAGACAAACTATTGACAAGCAGCTGTTCAAATATTATAATATATAATGTATAGTGTATGTACTAAATTCGACTAACCACATAATTCTGATTATGTGAAGCCTCTTTTTAACATAATTCTGATTATGTTACAGGTGAGCTTTTTATGGAGAGAATTAAAACATCTGTTCAATTCATGAATGCAAGAAAGAAGGGGCTGCTAATGAACACCACATCAGTAAGTCAAACGGCGGATAAAAGCGCTTTTTTAGAGCGTATTTTTCCATTTCTTGTCCAGCGGGGATTAGAAAATGTCAGCATTCGCGAACTATGTAAAGGTACGGGAATCGTACAAGGTTCTTTGTATTATTGGTTCGGGGACAAAACAAATATCGTATGCGAAGCCACCGAATACGGTCTTAAAAAGGTTACGAAAGAAATCTTTGAATATGTCTTGGCAAACGCAGGAGGTCTGCGCGGACTTTTTTCCGGCTGCTTAGACAAAGTGGATCTTATAAAGACGAGTTGCGATTTATTTATCAAATGGCGGCTAGTCCCTTTTACGGCGAAACTGTCCGGGAGTTAGGCAAAAATGTTGACGCGGTATACGACCGCTGCACAAATCAGCTTGCCGAGCAGTTGGACTGTGATGCGCAAAATCTGCGTCCGCTTGTTTACCTATTTATTTCCGCTGTTCTTGACTACGCAGTCTGGGACGAACGGGAAAAATCGCAAATGCAGTTGGAGTTCATTTATTCCGCATTGTCAGAACGCTTGGCGGCGGAAAAGGTTCTACATTAGAAATATATTTTCCAATATATTTATCACTACACAACAGGAGGCAGAATCCAACATGAAGTTCAAATGGATGGCGAAGCTCGCAGCAGTTGCCTTTGCCGCGTTTCTTGCGGTTTCGGCAGTGAGCGTCTTTGCGGACGGCGAAAAGCAGTTAACGGTGCATTTTGAGGATGTTACTGCGGCTGACGCGACGACCCAATACGGTGAGGCTAAAATCAAGGTCAGTCTTTCCGGCGTATCCGGTAAAGCGAGCGTGATTCAGAACGCATTCACCTTTGACGGTTTGGAATACAAATCCGTCCGGTTCTTGAAAGGCGAAAACGATCCGCCGAAAGGCTTTTGGTACGCTCCGACCGATCTTGCCGCTGTCAATGCCGACAAAAAGTTCACGCTTGGCATTGCCTCCGGTACGGGAATCGATTTTGCGGACGACGAAGAAGTTTTCATCGTGACCTTTGCCGGCGAACCCGGCGAAACGGTTACCTTAAAGGTTGCGGATGATCTTGAAAACACCTATGCAGTCATTGACGGTCAGAAGATCGCGGTCGCTGCGGCAGAATCCGGCACGGCTTCGGCAAGCGAAAAAGGCAATAAGAGCATCGAGGCGGTCGTGAAGCTCGTCATGGATAAAGTGATTGGCTTCAACGGCGAGGGCGATACCGGCCTTACGCTGCGTATCACAAGCGAGGATACTGAGGGCTATGTGATCACCAATCCCTTAAGCAATAAGCCTGTCCAGGAAAACGGACACCGCGAAAGCACGGACATCCCGACCTTTACGATAAAAAACAGCGTCCTTGGCGGCGATAAGTATACCGTTGAGTTATTTGGCGCCGGCTATGTGTCTTATAAAAAGACCGGCGTCAGCTTCGCAGAACCGCTTGAGATCACGAATGCCGAATTTGTTCCGGGCGACGTGAACGGCGACGGCGTGGTCGATGCGACCGATAAGAAAGCCGCCGAGGAATCGCAGAACGGCGAATTTAACGAAGCAGCCGATTTCGACCGTAACGGCAAGACCGACGCAGCCGACCTTGCGGTGTTCGATGGCTTGGACGAAGAGAAAAAAGTCCCGGCAAAAATGGAAGCACCGACCGTTACCGGCGGTACGAAGAAGATAACCGTCAAATGGACAAAGCCGGATGACGATACCGTGACCGGCTATACCGTGCAATACGGCACGACCAAAACCAAGCTTTCCGGCAAGAAAGAGATCACTTCTGCCGATACCTTAAGCGTCGAAGTTTCCAATCTCTCCGAGGGAACCACCTATTATGTGCAGGTCGCAGCGAAAAACGAAGTCGGCACAGGTGAATTTTCCGATATCGTAAGCGCCAAGACTCAAGCCGCACAAACCGGCGGCGGAGGAACAGGCGGTGGAGGAACAGGCGGTGGTGGCACCGGCGGCGGAGGAAGCACTGGCGGCGGAAGCACCGGTGGCGGAAGTACCGGTGGCGGAAGTACCGGCGGCTCGACCGGTGGCAGCACAGGTGGCTCGACCGGTGGCAGCACAGGTGGCTCGACCGGCGGTTCAACGACCAAACCCACAGACCCGACTCCCACAGAACCGACGAAACCGGCTTATGAAGAGACCTTTACCGACCTTGACGGACATCCGTGGGCAAAGGATTCTATCTATGCCTTAAAGAATAAAGGAATCATCAACGGTATCAGCGAGACGGAGTTTGCTCCGGCAAGCAATATTAAACGCGGCGATTTCATTCTGATCCTCACGAGAATGCTGTCGATAAATAATGAATTTACCGATAACTTTGACGATGTTCCCGTAGGCTCGTATTATTACAACGCGATCGGCAGCGCAAGAGTGGCCGGAATTGCCAAAGGCAGCGGTACAAGCTTTATGCCGGAAGAAAACATTACGCGTCAAGATCTGATCACACTTGCATACCGTGCATTTCTTGGCAGCGGCTATCTTACGGAAAGCGAAGATCTAACGCCGCTAGATGCCTTTGGAGATAAGGGCAAAATTGCGGATTATGCCGCAGTGGCAATGGCTTCGATGGTCAAAGCCGGAATTATCCAAGGTTCGGACGGCAATGTAAACCCGAATGGCAATGCAACACGTGCCGAAGTGGCGGTTATGTGTGCAAGACTTGCCGCACTTATGAATTAAATTTGTTTCCCTTTGCCAAGTAGCTTAATTCGCTGAAAAAGGCAGGGAAGAGGATAAGCAAAAGCGAACGGCATGCAACATAATTGAGAAAGAAGGATTAAGTTATGGAAATCAAAAAAATCTTAGCAGGCCTTTTGGCTTCCGCTGTAACGGTCGGAATGTTGGCTGTTCCGGCATTTGCGGATTTTGAAACGGTGGAAAAAGCTTCGGCGGATGAAAATTTCGAAGAAGTGACTGCGGCTTTGGCGGAAGATACAAATTGGGCAGACAGTGCAAAAACCGATTGGTATAACGATACTGAAAGCGAATACACTTTGAATACGGCCGAAGAATTGGCAGGCTTGGCTTCTCTTGTAAATAGCGGCACGAGCTTTGCAAAGAAAACGGTAAAACTTGGCAGCGATATCGACTTAAAAGGAATAGAATGGACTCCGATAGGAAAAAGCGGCTCAACGTTTCAGGGCATATTTGATGGAAATGGCAACACTATTAAAAATCTCTTAATTACCGGGTCCAAGTCCCAATGTGACGTGGGACTTTTTGGATTCACAACAAGCGGAGAGATTAAGAACTTTACGCTTGAAAATGCACAGGTTAGCGGTTATTTGGATGTTGGCGCTGTTGCGGGTACACCCTACACGTCAAAATACACCAATATCACCGTAAAAGGCGTGATAAAAATTGACGGCTATGCATATGTCGGCGGAGCGTTTGGCAAAAACGGATATGCCAATCTGACAAATGTTGATGTTCTTGGCAATTCGGGAAGCTATGTAAAGGCAGACAGTGAAGACTACAGAACATATATCGGCGGTCTTATCGGCTTTATGGGCGAGGGCAATCAGACAATAGCGGATTGTGACGTTGCAATCGATGTTATCGGCTCTACCTGTGATGTAGGCGGTATAACCGGTATACTTCATTACGGAAATAAAATGGTTAATTGCACATACAGCGGCAATCTTGCTTTGACGAATGCAACAGATCCCGACGTAAGCGGTGAAATCGGCGGACTTGCAGGTACATATCTTACCAACCCGAATCACGTGACATCGATTACGGGCAGCAGTGCAACGGTAAGCAGCGCCAAAGTATCCGACGGTACCACAACAAAGGATATTAAAGATGAAATCACATCGATCGGTACCGTTTACAGCGAAGAACACAAAACAAACGGCGAATGCACCGTTTCGGCAAAGGTCAACGGCAAAGAGGATACGTTCACCACTAATGTTGCAAATATCGGTGACGTAAAGTACTTCTCGCTTGAATCAGCCGTCGCAGCAGCTCTTGCTTCCGGCAAAAATGAAACCGTAACCATGCTTTGCAACGCAGACGGCAACGGTATCATTATTCCGGCAGGAGCAAATATTACCATTGATTTCGGTGGATATTCTTACACCATTGACGGTACGCTCGTCGGCTCGAACGGTTCGGAAACCAACGGCTTCCAACTTTTGAAAGACGCAAATGTCACGTTGAAAAACGGTACGATTATCAGCTCCAAGCTGGCTAAGTGGGGACCGACTACGGATAATGCCGCTAATGCAACCGGTGCAAATATTGTTATTCAGAACTACAGCAACCTCAGATTAGAAAACATTACGATTGACGGCGACCAGTCGGCAGTAACCGAGGGCAACCCCAGTGCGGCTTATGCAAGATATGTTCTTTCGAACAACAACGGCAATACCGTTCTGACCGGTAACACCAATATCATAGCTGCTCCCGGCAACTATGCGTTTGACGTATACGGCGGTTGGTATCCGGCTTATCCGTTCGTAACGGTTACGTTAGATGAAAACATGACCGGCACGATTACCGGTAAAATCCAGGTTTCGAACGGAGAAGTTGCTAAACCGGATAATTTCAAGCTTTCCATTAAAAACGGTACGATCGACGGCACTATTCAGGATGACAGATCCGCAGCACAAAAAGAAACTTATCCGAAACTGAATGCAGTTTCCGGCGGTTCGTTCACGACAGACGTATCGGATTATTGCGAAGACGGCTTTGCACCGAGATTTGTCAACGGCAAATATGTAGTCGGCGAAGACAACAGCGCAACGACGATCAAGCTTATCTTTAAGCAGCCGGACGCAAACGATAATACTTTGTATAATATCGTTTTGTCCGGTGTAGAAAAGAACATCAACCGTCTCAATGCGGCAGAATTCAAGTTCGCGCTCACCACGACCGACGCAATCACCTATGAAATCGCAGCAGCAGACGGTCTTGCACTCATTCCGCAGGCAGAAGGTATGTACGAATTCCACTTCGACGGCAAGGACTTCACCGGCGGTATTACTGATACCGGTGCAGAAATCGTTATCGGTACGGTGAAATTCGAAGGCTACGGCAAGTTCACGTTCTTTGCTGAAACTGGCCGCGCAACCGCTACCACCACCGAAGACAACCTCGTTACCGAGTTTGTTGTCGCTGCAACGGACGGCAAGGGTACGCTCGTTATCGGTGAAGACGAAAACAAGATCGAGGGCGAAATTAAAGTTCCGAAGCAGATCCTCACCATCAACATTGCAATGAATCATCCGGTTACCGATAATGTTTCTGCATACCAGGATATGAAAGTTGTCATTTCCGGCGGCGATCTGGCCGGCGAAACGCTTACTTTCGACCTCGGTACGGAAGAAGGCGCTTATGCTCTTGTAAACGGCGCTTACAACTTCAGTGTTGAACTCACGCAGAATCGTCTTTACACGGTCACCGTTTCGGGCGCTGGTTACAGAACCGCTCGTTACACGGTTGCTATGACCGAAGACAAGACCATGAACTTCTGGAATAACGTCATGTCGAACGAAATCACGGTTGTTGACGATGTGAAAGACACCGTTAACTTCCTTGCCGGCGATATCGTCAAGGACGGTAAGATCAACATTTATGACCTTTCCGCCGTTGTCGCATACTTCGGTACGGAAAACAATCAGGCTGAATACAGCAAGTTTGCAAAATATGACCTCAACCGCGACGGCAAGATCGATATGATGGATATTTCTATCGTTCTTACCTCTTGGGGCAAGTAATTCACACAAAAAAGGGAGGCGGAGCCCGCTCCGCCCCTCTTTCAAGGAACATAAATGCTTGTGTTTCTTGAAAGAGGAGTGCAAAAACAGAGACTCCCCAAAACAATGCGTAAAGTAGGGTAATCGGCGAAAAAGGAGGCAAGTGAAACGCATGTCCGAAAAGCACAAAATACGAAAGAAGGATAATATAATGAAAGGCAAGAAAATTTTAATCAGCCTTTTGGCGGCTGCTGTGGCTGCCGGCACAATGGCATTCCCGGCCTTTGCTGCCTTCGAAACAGTCGAAAAGCTCAGTGAAACGGATGTGCTTGGCGGTTATTCTGCTTTGACAGAAGATGGAACGATTGCTCTTTCAAGCGCTGAAGCCTTTGAAACGAGCCGTGATGCAGTAACAGAGTATACCACTGACACAGTTGTATACAATGTTTCCGGCAAGGTTACTGTAAACGGAACCAGTTGGGTCACCATTCTCAAGGCTTCTGCAACAGGCGTTGAAAATGTAAAGACAGTAAAGTTCATCGGTCTGACAAGTGACGCAGAAATCAACATTGCGAATGGTCCTACCCTTTTGGCATGGCAAGGTCATGCATTAAACGTTGAATTTGAAAATCTTACACTTTCCAACAGCGATCCTAAATGGGTTGGCGACGCGGGTCATGCAACAAATTACTTTACGGCTTGGCTTCGTTGCACCGACGCTGCAAACTGCTCTGTATCCTACAAAAACTGCACCCTTACCAACGGCAGCTGCAACAATCAGTACGGCAAGACCGTTTATACGGATTGTTCATTTAACAACGCAAGCGAGTATTGCCTTTGGTTATATGGCGGTGTAACCGAAGTAACTGGTACTGAGAATACTTTTGTCGGTAAAAAAGGCGTGAAGGTTTATAGTGAGGATGAAAATGCAACCGGTATTTCGGCTACGATTGAAAATGCTAAATTTGAAATCAGTGACAAACCGGCTGTGGTTTCCAGCATGGTTTCTACCATTACATTAAATAATGTAGATGCTTCGAAATGCGCAAATGGTCTTCTTTATTCCGAGCCAAAGGACGGTAGAAGTGACCTTGAATATGCCGACATTACTGTCGACGGTAAAGCTCCCGTCTTTGCAGCAAAGGTTGGTACAAAATTCTTTACAAGCGTAGACGGTGCGAAGAATGAAGCTGGTTCCACCGGCACGGTTGAAGCTGTTATTGCTCAAATTGGCAGCAATTGCTATACTTCGCTTGAAGATGCAATGCTTGCTGCATGCAATATGAACGTTGAAACTGTAGATGGCATTCCGACACAGACCGCACCTGTCACGATTGAACTTTTGGCTGATCTTGAGAATCAAGCAGGTTTCTATGTTCGCGGCGGAGAAAAATTAACGACATATGGCTCTCACTATGTGCATAACATTGATATTACGCTTAACGGTAACGGATATAAGATTGATACCGGCGTATATGGTTGTCAGAATCCTGATGTAAAGGGCTCTCCGAAGATCGGATTTGCTTCCATGAACGGTAAATTTACCGTTAAAAATGTTATTGCGCCCAACGATTTGGTTTTTGATGTATCAAAGACTTACGATGACGTCTTATCTGAATGCAGCCAGAGAGAAAGCGGTCAGGCTGAAAGCCTGACGGTTGAAAACTGCACTTTCTACGGTTCTAATATTGCATATGCCGGCGCAGTTAATTCGGTTATTTACAGAAATAACAAGTTCTTATTGACTGAAAACGAAAACAATGGCGCAGATTCCTATCCTCTTTGGTACAAGTTTAACAATGCGATTAAGAGCTTTGTTTTTGAGGGTAATACTGTTAAAGCAGAGCGCGCTTTGAACCTTGCAAGATTTGCTGAAAAGTCGGAAATTGTTGTAAACAACAATAATTTCAAAATTAAAAATTCGGAAGAACCTGCAAAGAGTGCTGCAATTATGCTTGCAGAAAACCACACAGAGACAAGTCCTTTTACCGGTACGGTTTCTTTCACCGGAAACATTGTTGACGGTCATACCGGCGTGCTTGTATATTCTCCCAGTGAATATAACACCAACTTTGATTTAAGCGCTGCAAGCAATACGCTCCTTAACGGTGCAAGCCTTGTTGGATACAATGAGTGGAGCGGTGCTTACAATGACGCAGCAGCAAAAGAAGCAGCAGAAGCTCTTGTCAAGAAAGTTGAAGAGAATGCTAACAACAACGCTGATTATGCTGATACCATTAAACTCCTCTTCAAGCAGGTAGACGAAAACGATAACACTCTCTACAACATCGTTTTGAGCGGTAATGGCATGGACATCAACCGTCTCAATGCGGCAGAATTCAAGTTCGCGCTCACCACGACCGACGCAATCACCTATGAAATCGCAGCAGCAGACGGTCTTGCACTCATTCCGCAGGCAGAAGGTATGTACGAATTCCACTTCGACGGCAAGGACTTCACCGGCGGTATTACTGATACCGGTGCAGAAATCGTTATCGGTACGGTGAAATTCGAAGGCTACGGCAAGTTCACGTTCTTTGCTGAAACTGGCCGCGCAACCGCTACCACCACCGAAGACAACCTCGTTACCGAGTTTGTTGTCGCTGCAACGGACGGCAAGGGTACGCTCGTTATCGGTGAAGACGAAAACAAGATCGAGGGCGAAATTAAAGTTCCGAAGCAGATCCTCACCATCAACATTGCAATGAATCATCCGGTTACCGATAATGTTTCTGCATACCAGGATATGAAAGTTGTCATTTCCGGCGGCGATCTGGCCGGCGAAACGCTTACTTTCGACCTCGGTACGGAAGAAGGCGCTTATGCTCTTGTAAACGGCGCTTACAACTTCAGTGTTGAACTCACGCAGAATCGTCTTTACACGGTCACCGTTTCGGGCGCTGGTTACAGAACCGCTCGTTACACGGTTGCTATGACCGAAGACAAGACCATGAACTTCTGGAATAACGTCATGTCGAACGAAATCACGGTTGTTGACGATGTGAAAGACACCGTTAACTTCCTTGCCGGCGATATCGTCAAGGACGGTAAGATCAACATTTATGACCTTTCCGCCGTTGTCGCATACTTCGGTACGGAAAACAATCAGGCTGAATACAGCAAGTTTGCAAAATATGACCTCAACCGCGACGGCAAGATCGATATGATGGATATTTCTATCGTTCTTACCTCTTGGGGCAAGTAATTCACACAAAAAAGGGAGGCGGAGCCCGCTCCGCCCCTCTTTCAAAGGACATAAGATTTATATTTTTTGAAAGAGGAAGCCACTTTTGAACTGCGAATACCAAAGGAGAAGCAAATTATGTTAAAAAGAAGAATCCTGTCCGTATTTTTATGTATTGCCATGCTTTGTTCCCTCATTCCGGGTACGGTCGTTTCGGCAGACGAAAGCGACAAGACGCGCCGCAATCTGTACATACATGCCGCCGGAGAAAATCCGACTGCGACAGTCACCGGAAGCACCATTTATTTAGACCAAACGGCAGACATTTATTTTGCGGTAGATGATCCGAACAAAGGACTCTTCGAAAACGGTGAGCACAAAGAGCCGCAATACGATATGAACGGTTACAGTGTGACGATCTACTATGATCCGGCATATTTTGAATATGCTGACGGAGTCGATCCGGCTTCTCCGTTGGATTGCACCGTGCCGAACAAGGCCATCGAAGAAGGCACAACGGGTGAATTCGGTTACTACTTATATCGCCGCGGCAGCGAGGAAAACATCACGATAAACGGCAAAAAGTACAATTCTGCGTATGTTACCGTGTTTTTCAGCGGTATTTTCCTGCCGCAAAAGGCGGATGACGCGCTTTGGTACAATCTTTGCAAGCTGTCCTTGCGCCCGAAAAAGACCGGCAGCACGCAGGTGTTTTTTGATACCGAGGGACGGAGCAACTATACCGATCCGACCAGCGGTGAGATATACGAGGGCTTAGAGCTGTTTGCCAAGGACGAGAGCGGTGAGCTTGAGAGCCAGACATTTGATTTTAACGTAGTCAACGGCGGTTATCACAATATTGTCATCAAGGATAGAAACCGTCCGGCCGCGCCGGTTGCCGATCCGCCCGAGGGCAGCTACACTCAAGCGCAAGCGGTTAAGCTTACGGCTGAAAGCGGCTGCGAAATATGGTATTTGACGGACGACGGCGCTACCTATCAGCAATATTATGACGAAGCGCCGATTGAAATTGTCGCCACCTCCACCATTACCTGTTATGCAAAACGCGTTTCCGACAGCAAAACCAGCGCTACGGTCAGCTACACCTATCGCATTGTTCCGCTTGCGCCGGTGCTGTTTGTGGACAACGGCGGCACCAAGACTGCTATTCCGAATGTTTACAGCGAATACAGTGCTTTTACGGTCTATGTTTCGGATAAAGAGGTCTTTGACAACATCGAAGACACCAACGAGGTCTATTATACCTTTTCCGACGCTTCGGAGGATACCGTTACCGCCGGAACCGATCCCGAAACCGGCTGGGTCAAGGTTTCAAGAGCACGGCCAACGATAGAAATTACCAAAAAACGCACAGTCCGTTTGATCACGGTCAATATGACCGAGGAAAAGTCCGACGTTTCGGAATATCATCTCGGCGTCAAACCGGCCAAGGTAACGGCGGACAAGCCCTCCGGCGACTATGACAAGCCCATCCATGTTGCGCTTTCCACCAAGACGCAGAACGCGGTCATCTATTACACCACCGACGGCAGCGACCCGACTGTATACGGACGCGAATATGTTTCGGCTGTGCCGCTGGCACGGGATACGACGCTGCGTGCCGCTGCGCTTTACGACGGCCTGTGGAGCGAGATTTCTTCCTACTACTATGTTTTCACCGGCTATGACGATTACCTGATCGACGCGTTCTATCCGTCGGGTGTGTACGACGGCAAGGTCAATGTGACGTTGACAGCGAACAACCCGGAAATCTCCATTGAATACAGCATCGATGGTGGCAACAGCTGGCTGCCGTACACCAAAACACTGACCTTTACGGAGGACACGGAGCTGTATGTCCGTGCGATAGACAAGAACGGCACTCCGCATGAAAGACAAGAGCCGCCGTTCAGCTACATTATCCGTCCGCAGCCGCCGAAGTTTGTGCCGGAAAGCACCCAATTTACCCAGGCGACCGATATCTCGATCTTCTGCCCGGACAGCACGGACGCGACCAAGGATCAATACGACCTTTACTATACGCTTGACGGCAGCGATCCCTTAACCAGCAGTACGCGCCGAAAGGCGGAAAACGAATACAGCACCGCCATTATTACGATCTCGGATTATACCGTGGTCAAGGCGGTCGTTGTCAAGGACGGTATCACGCCGTCGCGAACGGTCACGCAGACGTATGACATTGTGTACAAAAAGCCGGCAAGACCGCTTGTTACTCTCACGCCCGGCAGCTATACGCGCAAGATCGGAGATGAGGTCGGATTTTCCACACAGTTTTTACCGATTCCGACCGGCACGGAGATCTATTATACCGTAAGCTATGACGGCTCGTTTACCGCCGACCCGATGCCGAATGCAGTGGGAACGGTCAAATACGAGGGAGAAGACATTCCCGTCAAGGGTCATACCATTATCAAGGCTGTGGCGGTTAACGCATTCGGCGTCAAGAGCGATGTCGGTATTTTTGAGTACGTTGTGACTCCGGAAGCGCCCAAAGCGGCACCTTCCGCTACCGTCGGCGGCGACCGGCTTCCGGTCGTTCCCGTAAGCGCGGTAAAGGGCAGCACGGTAAAATACGAGATCAACGGATTTGATAACGAATTCGTAACGGATGGCAGCTTCTATATCGATACACAGACCGGAAACGCTTATAAGGATAAGGATTGCACCGAGCTTTTGGGTAAACAAAACGACGGTGAGCTTACTGCACCGGCTGTTCTCAATATCCGTGCGGAATTAGACGGCATCGAAAGCGAGGTCAACCGCTATACCTACAATCTGAGTGACGATCCGACGGCGCTTGCACCGCCGTATGCCGCCAAGGAGACCGGCGAATACGAGGAAATTAAGGCGGATGAACAGAATAACCTGTTAATTATCCGACTGTATTCGTTAAATACCGGCGATACCATCCAGTATAAGACCGACGATTCCGAATGGACCGATTATGACGAAAATGACTCTGTTAAACTCAAAAACGATACAGTTCTTCAGTTAAGAAGTGTAAAAGACGGCAAGACCAGCTCGATTGCAAGCTATGTTTACCACTTTGTGCCGCTTGCACCGATCATCACGCTTCCGTCCGGACGGTATCTGAAGAGCGAAAACCGGTTTACGACGATCGAATACGATGCGCGCATCCCGACCGATAAGGATTACACCATCATGTACCGTGAAAACGGCGGCAGCCGCGACGTACCGTATACCAATCAGCGCCGTTATATCGACCATACCATGTCCTTCAAGGCGTATGTTGTCAATAACGAGACCGGCCGTACCAGTAAAAATACCATTAACTACTATATCATCGAACCGGAAGGCTCGATCTCCGGCCGCGTATTTATCGGTACACCGTATGATGTGCCGCGTATCAGCGCGGATGTCCTCGATACCGGCGAATATGCGAAAGGCATCAAGCTGCGCACGCACAATGCCGACGCGGTCATTCACTATTCCTACACCTACACGCAAGAAGGTCTTTCGGGCAGCATTCAGTCGCCGGACGACATGATCTACGACAACATGCCGATAACCGTCAACAAGGCCATGACCGGCATTGTCATCACTGCATGGCTCACCGACGCAAATGGCATCGAAATTGCCGACAGCAAGGAGACCTTCCCGATCGAATTTGTACATTTGGAGATTCCCGAAACCTCGCTCGGAAGCGAAAAGGTGGAATTTGCCAAGGGTACAAAGTATACGCTCATCGACGATTATCCGAACGATGTAAACGTCCTTCTTTATTATACGCTTGACGGCAGCGACCCGGCAAATGAGGATAACAAGAACCGCAAGCTGTACGACGGCGAAACGTTTGTCTTAAACGAAGCCGTGACCGTAAAAGCCGTGTATATGAGCGCCTGCGGCAAGTGTGTTCGCTGCAAGGACGATAAGCAAGAGCTTTGTATCGATAAGGTGTACGGCCTGACCGGCGTTTACAAGTACACCGTTCCGAAGGTAATTTCCGGCGGAGGCGGCGGTGGCGGCGGACGCGAAGTTGTGGATAACACGAGAAAGTATACCAAGGATATTTTCGGTGCGGAGCATCCGACCCATATCGGCTATATCAAGGGCTATCCGGACGGCAGTGTTCAGCCGGACGGCAAGATCACCCGTGAGGAAATGACTGCCATTCTTTACCGTATCACCAACCACGATTACGAAAAACCGTTTGTCGAAAGCGGCGACGTTTTCCCGGATGTTGCGGTTTCCCGTTGGTCGGCGCACGATATCGAATACATGGCCGACAAAAACATTGTATACGGCTATCCGGACGGCGAATTTAAGCCGGAAAACAATCTGACGAGAGCGGAATTTGCGGCGCTTATCTGCCGTTTTGCCGGACTTCAAAAGCAGCCGGACGCGGAAAATCCGTTCCCGGATGTGGACAAGTCGCATTGGGCTTATGACGATATTGCAGCGCTTGCGGCCTCCGGCTTTATGAAAGGTTATGAGGACGGAACCTACCGCCCGGAAAATCAGATCACCCGTGCGGAGGTCATGACGGTCGTCAATAAGATACTCGGCAGAAATCCGTCAGAGCCTTATGTGAAAACGCTTGATTTCAATCCTTTCAATGACCTTGAAAAAGATAAATGGTATTATGTTATCGTTTTGGAAGCGACCATTACGCATAACTACTATTTAGACGATAACGACGTCGAAATTAAGTGGGAAGATTGGAAATAAGCAAAAACACATCGTTTTGCACATACTCAAGCGCCTGCGGATTTTTCCGCAGGCGCTTGACTGTTGCAAAAGTCTATAAGACTTTTCGGGCGAAGCCCGATTTCAATAAAAATTCGAAAAATCCGGGGACATGCGCCACGGATTTTTCACCGATAGATTCGCGAGTGTC
>ERZ773136.2319-NODE-2319-length-16248-cov-4.070710_pt1 | contig 16248 bp, 11 predicted proteins | sample MGYA00580855_ERZ773136 | MGnify/ENA primary metagenome ERZ773136 (study PRJEB29015, sample SAMEA2737860) | human gut metagenome | biome: human gut; feature: human-associated habitat; material: faeces | place: China | collected 2012 ... | reverse complement strand
ATATGACAATGCGTCTGTTCGAGCATTTCCTGGCGGTTGAGGGCCTTGTTGCAAACAAAAAATCCGCTGATGCGAGCGGACATCGGCGGACTTTTGAGTGGTGGGATGAGGAGAACCGAAAGGTATTGAAAAGAAAGGGTTCTTTTCGCTAGTTTTTGAAGATCTACCAAGGGTTCTACCACTGTAATCATCCACTGGATGACTGTTCAAAGCCATCCTCTAGAGCTACTGATCCCATCCGTAAGAGCTCTTAAATCTAGAAGTCTAACATCAGCAGAACGCCATAATTATACCTTCCTCAGAAAGGCTGCTCGGCAAATTCAATGCGGTTGCCTGATGTCGAGATTGAGAACGACGGCAAGTTGTATGCTGATTGTCCAAAGTTTGGCTGTTCAGCGAGCCGATTTTCGTCTGGAGCATTTCCTTGGGGACGGTTGTGATCTTATCGGTCATTACCCAGCTGGTTTTGGTCAGACCATTATCTGGATTAGGCTCAACTCTGACTCGTGTCGAAATGTTGGAAGAGTCAAAGCTTGTCAGCAGGCAAAGAACGACCGATTGAAATTGAACGAGTTCGTCAGACTGGATAATGACGACGGGACGCGGCTTAGTTGCATAGCCATCGTCTCTGAGTATCCAGATTTCACCTCTTTTCATCCTGACCGACCTCCTGGAGCAATCTGGTCGTCATGCGAGCGCTGAAATCAAGCGCTTCGTGTTCCGTTTCGAAAGGTAAGGCGCGAGGTTGAGAATTGACACGCACGTTGTAAGGGAAGCCCCCGGCCGCATTAAACGCATAGACAAACATACGAAGGGCGTCCGCGGGAGTTGTTCCCAACTGTCTGGTCAAGGAGCGGAATAGTTCGTTTTGCTCGTTGTCGAGGCGGACGGCAACTTGAACGGTTGACATGTTTACCTCCAAATTGAATTACAACAAAAGCTATCAGAATGATAGCAAACGGGAAATTCTTGAACAGATATTGCATAGACTTTGTGCTGGCGTTCCTCTCGCCTTGCCATTGAAGCCGATATCCGTCAGGCAGCGGAATCTGTTCAATCTGCGCGGCAATGGATTGCCGCGCCTTCTCCGTTTCTACCCCCGGAACAGGAGAACATTGCACCCGTTGGCTACGCTGCCCGTTATAACGGGGAACCACCGGATCTTCCCACTTCACATCGATCCGCTTACTGATTTGTTTCAACGGAGTTGTTCCCATCAACGTTTCCACCAGTTCTTCTTTTGATAGTGTTCCTGTCTTCAGTTTCATCATCATTTCCTGTGTCAGCAAACCGTTCAGAGAAGGAAGAGACGAGAATATCTGCGTATTGTCCAGGTTTTCAATCGGATTTCCGTGTTCGTCCAGGCAACGCAAGTAGATATTATCTTTGTGAATACCTTCGTAGAAAGACCCGATAGGGATGCCGCTGGTAGCGGTCAGTAGAGATAGGCTTACATCATTACGGCTCAATCCGATAGCACGTGCCGCAGGCTGGTCATATTCAATAGTCAGTACCGGAATTTGCGGTTCCCAGTCCGTGGTAATCAGGTAAACATCCGGGCAATTCTCCATAATCTTGCGGGCACTGTCTGCCAACTGATGCAAAACAGCAGGATCAGGACCGGTAAATTGCGCTTCAATAGGATATTTTTTGAACATCAGATTGTAGCGGTTCATCTTTACGTAAGCATCCGGATAATGTTGTGAAAGATATTGTTGAATTTCCGCCATGTTATCCACCAAATCATCCGGAGAGGTGAAGTCAATAATCAGTTCACCATAAGATAAGGAGGGATTGGCTACGTTACGCACCAAGTTATAACGAGCAGGTGTACCACCGATAGAAGTAGTGACGTGTGTAACTTCCGGACGCTTTTTCAGGTAAACTTCGATTTCTTCCAAGTCACGTGCTACACGAGTGGAGTTAGTCCCTTCCGGCAATTTGTATTCCATGTAAAGCTGATCGTAGACCATATCCGGGAAAAAGCCCTGCTTCATAAACCGATAACTGAAAGCCGAAAGCAATACCAAAGCAATCATTGTAAACACAAAACTCCAACGATGTGCCAGACTGAATTTCAATAATGAACGGAGCACAGCATAAATCTTTCCTTCATACACACGTTTTCCGGCAGCAGTTGTCGCAGAGATTTCCGGATGCAAAATCCGGTCGGCCATCAACGGAACGTGCACTAAGGCCAGCACCCAGCTAAGCAACAGGGAAACTGCGAGTACGATAAACAAATCGCGCGTATAGACGCCTGCCGTATCAGGCGACATAAAGATAGGAAGAAAAGCGATGATGGCAATCAGAGTAGCTCCCAGCAAAGGCATTGCTGTCTGCCGTCCGATAGCAGTCATTGCTTCCATCCGGCTCTTCCCGGCTTTCAAATCTACCAAAATACCGTCAATGATAACAATTGCGTTATCCACCAGCATCCCCATCGCAAGCACGAACGAGGCCAATGAAACACGCTGCATCGTACCATCCATAAAATAAAGGAACAGGAAGGAACCGAATACCGTCACTACCAGGCTGATACCGATAATCACCCCGCTCTTGAATCCCATAGCAATCATCAGGATAACGACTACGATAATCACAGATTCTATCAGATTAAGAATGAACGTCCCTAACGAAGTGCCTACGCGTTCCGGCTGATAGAAAACCTTATGACACTCTACTCCTGCCGGAAGGCGTTCAGCCTTTAGTTGCTCCAGTTTCTTTTCCACTCGATGCCCCACTTTAATAATGTCGGCATCCGGAGAAGCAGCCACCATGATTCCTATCGCACGCTGGCGGTCATAAAACAATTCGTTGCGGGTAGGGTCTTCATAATCTTTCTCAATACGGGCAATGTCACTCAACCGCAACTGATCGGCATCATGTCCCTGAATCAGCATACGACCGATATCCTCCACCGTCTTAAACTTGTCACTGACTGTCACCCGGATACGATTATCGCCATTATCATAGTAACCAGTATAAGTCGTTTGGTTCTGTCCGTTCAATGTGGCTAGCACTTCGGCGGGTTTCACACCCAAGTTAGCCATCCGGTCTTGCAAAAGAGAGATATTAATACATTCGGGACGTTTACCGTATAAGTCGACGCGTTCCACCCCATCCAGTTCGCTGACTTCACGTTTCACCAGTTCTGAATAATCAGACAGTTCCCTGTCGGAAAGTCCGTCACCCGTCAAAGCGAAAAACATTCCGTAAACATTTCCAAAATCATCTTTTACAATAGAAGGAGTAGCACCTTCGGGAAGTTCTGCCTGTGCGTTCGCCACCTTACGGCGCAACAGGTCCCAGCATTGCTCCACGTCCGTCTCTTTGACAGTCGTTTTCAGTTCTACCTGAATCAGAGAGAGATCGTTGTAGGAATAACTTTCCACATTATCTATATTCCCCATGGAGCGGATATTTTTCTCCAGCACATCCGTCACTTCCAACTCTACCTGATGTGCAGACGCACCGGGATAGGTAGTGACTACCATAGCGAGCTTTACCGTTATTTCGGGATCTTCCAGTTTACTCATTTCATAACTGGAATAAGCTCCTCCTACAATCAGTACGGCAATCAGGAAGTAGATCAACTTCTTGTTCTCAAATGCCCATTTACTAATATCAATCATAGCAGTCCTCCCACATTGGTTTCAGTAGCCGGAAGAAGCGGTTCCACCTGTTCTCCCTCTTTTACATGATGTACCCCCGAAGCGACAACCAAGTCACCGGGATTCGCTCCGTCTGAAGTAATCAGACATCTGCCGTCGCTAAGCAGACGGGTTACTGTCACATCACAACGGTGAATAGCGTGACTGGAAGCATCATAAAGAAAGATACTCGTACGCCCGTTCTCACGAAGAATCGCTCCACCGGGAACCGACAGGTTACGCACATCTCCTTCACTACATTCGATAGTTACCATTGTATTCATGCCGGGCGATGGAACTGCCTGTTTATCTTCTTTTTTCAGTTGAAGCCGCATGGTGTACAACTGATTGGCATTTGCCTTAGGGGTGACACTAATCAGTTCCAAAGCATATCTTTGATGAGGATAAATATCGAATGTACAATAGTAGCGGGTAAACTGCTGTCGACGAATATATTCCACTGCCGGAAGATTAATCTCTACCTCCGGGCTTCCCTCACTGATGATGGAAACGACGGGCATACCGGCAGCTACCGTCTCATGGGAATCAAAAAGACGTTTCTGCACATATCCGCTAAAAGGAGCATACAAACGGGTGTATGCCAACTGGTCTTTAGCATGGTTATATTTAGCGGTAATCTGTCTCAATCCGTACACGGCCTTATCGTTAGCATCCGGTGTTGTCACATTTTCCTTATAAAGTGCCATCACCCGTTCCGCCTCCGCTTTCACACTTTGATATTCTGCTTCTGCCGCATCCAGCTGAATCTGATAGTCTGTCGGATCTAATTCTGCCAGTAATTGCCCTTTACGCACATAGGCACCGTCATTTACATGCATATACCGAATAGTACCACTCACCCGGAAAGACAGACTTATGTCCTGTGCCGCTTTCACCCGTCCCGGAAACTGCAAAGCTATTTGTCTGTCGGCAGAAAGTACGGTATCAATCTTCACTGCCGGCTTACTGTCTGTGTTTTGTACACGTTGCCCACACGAAGTCAACAGAACTGCTAAAAATCCTGTTAATAAGAAGTCTAATCGTCTCATATTTTCACTTATTAGTTAGTTGCCACAAAAGTATCCCAAGCAAACATGAGGAGAAAGGTTGATTTAGACGAAACATTGTTCTATTTGTACGTTACCTAAGATAAAAAGCCGAAATAGTTTGCTATTTGTATTTATTTGTTTATTACTTTGTAAAGAAATTCATTTCAACGAAAAGGAATATGGAACCACTGATGCCATTCAAGTATGTTATAATATCTCCGGAAGATACTTCCATGAAAGAAGGATGCATTATTTCCGAATTCAACCAATGCGGACTTTTCCTCTGCCAGAAAGGACAGGCGGAAATCCTGCTGGGAGGTAGACCATATCAGATTAACAAAAGGAATCTTTTCATATATACTGCAGCCAACCTTCTACAGATACGCCAAAGAAGCGCAGACCTCGAAGGAATCATGATAGAGGTCGACCTGGATTATGTCATACCAATAGTAAACAAAGTAGCCAACTCGGAAAACTTGCTTTATTTGCGGGAAAATCCCTGTCTGTCGCTTTCCGAAGAGCAATATACATTTGTAGAGAACTTGCTCAAATCTGTAGAAAAACGAATTAACAGGGAGAATATTTGTAACAGTTCCCGACAGAAACAACATTTAACTTCTGAATTAATCAAATCCTGGGGACAGGTGATATGCTATGAGTTATTAAACATTTATTTCAACAACGAACCGCAAACACCACTACCACAGGACAAAAAGGATAAGATTTTCCAAAATTTCATGATTACCCTCTATCGATATTATCATCAGGAACGGGATGTTACTTTCTATGCAAACAAGCAATGTCTGTCCGCCCGATATTTTTCTTCTGTCATCAAAGAGAAATCAGGGAGTAGTGCTTTGCAGTGGATTATACAGAATGTCATTACAGAAGCCAAATATCTGCTCGATAATACTGATTTAAGTATTAAGGAAATAGCAACAAAACTCAACTTCCCCACACAATCATTCTTCGGGAAATATTTCAAGCAGTATGTCGGTATATCTCCTAAAGAATATCGGAACAAACTTATCAAACAGTAACTTTCTTAAACTGCCGGAACTGCCACCACAACATACCTCCGGATATAAGACTAGCCGCCAAATCTGCCACAGGCATACTGGCCCAAACACCCATTTGTCCATAATAATGAGGCAGGATCAATAAACAAGGCACCAAGAATAACATCTGTCGGGTCAGCGACAAGAAAATGGCTTTACTTGCCATTCCGATACTCTGGAAGAAGTTGGAAGCTACCATCTGAAAACCTACAATCGGATAGAAGAACACCACTACACGAAATCCCTTAGACGCAATACTGATTAATTCTACGTCCGAAGTAAAAATGGAAGATACGATTTCCGGAATGAACATACCTATCAGGAAACCAATCGTTGTCACTACAGTTGCACAACAAATGGTTACTTTCAGTACTTCCGTCACACGAGGATAGAGCTTCGCACCAAAATTATATCCCGCAATGGGCTGCATCCCCTGGTTCAGTCCCAATACAATCATAATAAAGACAAAAACAATACGATTAACAATACCGAATGCACCGATCGCCAAATCACCTCCATGCTCTTTTAATCCCTGATTAATCAGAATCACAATAAAGCAAGACGCCATATTCATCAGGAAGGGAGACATACCGATAGCCAATGAATCCAACACGATCTTCCGTTTCAAACGGAAAATACCTTTTTTCAATCGTATCAGTTCGTCTTTGCGACAGAACAGATGAAGCTGCCAGACCAAAGCGGTCAACTGCGCACAAACCGTAGCTGTGGCCGCCCCGCGAATTCCCCAGTCGAATACAAAAATAAACAAAGGTGCAAGTAATACATTGATTAACACGGTCGTGATGGTTGCCACCATCGCTTTCTGCGGATGTCCCGAGGCACGAAGCACTGCATTCAGCCCCAAATATAAATGAGTTACCACATTTCCCAGCAGAATAACCTGCATAAATTCGCGGGCATATTTGACAGTCTCATCACTTCCGCCGAAAAAATAAAGTATCGGATCAAGAAAAGGCAGAACAACCAGCGTAAAAGAGATACCTATAATAAGGTTTAATACAAACACATTTCCCAAAACCCGCTGTGCGGTATCATAATCTTTCTGGCCCAACTTCACAGAAATCAATGTAGCCGCACCTACCCCTACCAGAGAGCCAAAAGCCGCGGCAAGATTCATTAGCGGAAAGGTTAATGCTAATCCGGAGATAGCCATCGCCCCTACTCCATGACCAATGAAAATACTATCTACCATATTATAAAGAGAAGACGCCGTCATGGCGATAATTGCCGGAATGGCATACTGCATTAAAAGCTTTCCAATCTTTTCCGTACCCAACGCAGTGGGTGTCTTTTGTCCTGTCATACCTATTAGTTTGAGGGTGCAAAGATACAAAAAAGAGACGGATTACAGGATATATGAGAAAAGTTTCGTATTTTTGCCCACAAAATTGAGTTAATACGTAACGAAATGAATATATTAGAACTAAGTGAACAGGAAATTATTCGACGTAACAGTCTGAATGAGCTTCGTGCAATGGGTATTGATCCATACCCTGCAGCAGAGTATGTAACCAATGCTTTCTCTACAGATATTAAAGCTGAATTTAAAGACGACGAAGAGCCACGCCAGGTTTCCGTAGCCGGCCGTATCATGAGCCGCCGCGTGATGGGTAAAGCCTCTTTCATCGAATTGCAGGACTCTAAAGGTCGCATCCAGGTGTACATCACCCGCGATGATATCTGTCCGGGAGAAGACAAGGAACTGTACAACGCTGTATTCAAACGCCTGCTCGACTTAGGTGACTTTATCGGTATCGAAGGTTTCGTGTTCCGCACACAAATGGGTGAAATCAGTATCCATGCAAAGAAACTGACTGTACTGGCAAAGTCTATTAAACCGTTGCCAATCGTTAAATACAAAGACGGAGTAGCTTACGACTCTTTTGAAGATCCCGAACTCCGTTATCGCCAACGCTATGTGGACTTGGTAGTAAACGACGGTATCAAAGAAACATTCCTGAAACGCGCCACTGTAGTAAAAACATTGCGCAACGTTTTGGATGAGGCTGGTTACACGGAAGTGGAAACTCCTATCCTGCAATCTATTGCCGGTGGAGCCAGTGCACGCCCGTTCATCACTCACCATAACTCACTGGATATAGACCTTTACCTGCGCATCGCAACGGAGCTTTATCTGAAGCGACTGATCGTAGGTGGTTTTGAAGGTGTATATGAAATAGGTAAGAACTTCCGTAACGAGGGCATGGATAAAACTCACAATCCGGAATTTACCTGTATGGAACTTTATGTTCAGTACAAGGATTACAACTGGATGATGAATTTCACCGAAAAACTGCTGGAACGTATCTGTATCGCTGTAAACGGCTGTACGGAAAGCGTTGTTGACGGAAAAACTATCAGTTTCAAAGCTCCTTACCGTCGCCTGCCTATCCTGGATGCTATCAAAGAAAAAACAGGATACGACCTGAACGGCAAGAGCGAAGAAGAAATCCGCCAAGTTTGCAAGGAACTGAAAATGGAGGAAATCGACGAGACAATGGGTAAAGGCAAGCTGATTGATGAAATCTTCGGAGAATTCTGCGAAGGTACGTATATCCAACCGACTTTCATCACCGATTATCCGGTTGAAATGTCTCCGCTGACCAAGATGCATCGTTCTAAACCGGGACTGACCGAACGTTTCGAGTTAATGGTGAACGGTAAAGAGCTGGCTAATGCTTACTCGGAATTGAATGACCCGTTGGATCAGGAAGAACGTTTCAAAGAGCAGATGCGTTTGGCCGACAAGGGAGACGATGAAGCGATGATTATCGACCAGGACTTCTTGCGCGCTTTACAATATGGTATGCCTCCTACATCGGGTATCGGTATCGGTATCGACCGCCTGGTAATGTTAATGACCGGACAGACCACTATTCAGGAAGTATTATTCTTCCCGCAAATGCGTCCGGAAAAAGTAGTGAAAAAAGACGCTGCCGCTAAATATATGGAATTGGGAATCGCAGAAGACTGGGTTCCGGTGATCCAAAAAGCCGGTTACAACACTGTAGCTGACATGAAAGATGTCAATCCGCAGAAGTTGCACCAGGACATCTGTGGTATCAACAAAAAATATAAATTAGAGCTTACCAATCCGTCGGTAAACGACGTAACTGAGTGGATTAACAAACTTAAATAAGTTGAGAGTTGAAAGTTAAGAGTTGAAAGTTGTTATCTGAATAACATTTTCAAGTCTTAACTTTCAACTTTCAACTTTCAATTAGAAATGAAATTACCCGGCAAGATAGCGATAATGGGCGGAGGAAGTTGGGCTACAGCCATCGCAAAGATGTGTCTGGCCCAAGAAGACTCTATCAATTGGTATATGCGACGCGATGACCGCATCGCAGATTTCAAGAGATTAGGGCATAATCCGGCCTATCTAACAGGAGTGAAATTCGATACCAAACGTATCTCTTTCAGTTCCAATATCAACGATATTGTGAAAGAATCGGATACACTAATCTTCGTCACTCCCTCCCCTTATCTGAAGGCACACTTGAAAAAGCTGAAAACCAAGATTAAAGATAAATTTATCATTACCGCTATCAAAGGAATCGTACCCGACGACAATGTTATCGTGTCCGAATACTTCACTAAGGAATATGGCGTACCACCTGAAAACATCGCTGTGCTGGCAGGTCCCTGCCATGCGGAAGAAGTGGCCTTGGAACGTCTTTCTTATCTAACCATCGCTTGTCCCGACAAGGATAAGGCACGTATTTTTGCGCGCAGATTGGGAAGCAGTTTTATCAAAACTTCGGTCAGCGACGACGTTTCGGGTATCGAATACAGTTCGGTGCTGAAAAATGTATATGCCATTGCTGCCGGTATTTGTAGCGGGTTGAAATATGGTGACAACTTTCAAGCTGTGTTGATTTCCAACGCCATACAGGAAATGAACCGTTTTCTAAACACGGTACACCCGTTGAACAGAAACGTAGATGAATCTGTTTATCTGGGGGACTTGCTGGTGACCGGTTATTCCAATTTCAGCCGTAACCGTACATTCGGCACGATGATAGGCAAAGGATATTCCGTGAAGAGTGCACAGATTGAAATGGAAATGATTGCGGAAGGTTACTATGGTACGAAGTGTATCAAGGAAATCAACAAACATCATCATGTCAATATGCCCATATTGGACGCTGTTTACAACATCCTGTACGAGCGTATCTCGCCCACGATCGAGATTAAATTATTAACTGATTCTTTTAGATAACCTTATAAACAAAAACGATATGATAAACTTGAACATTGAAAAGACATTTGGATTTATCTCCAAAGAAAAAGTTTCTGCTTACGAAGCTGAGGTTAAAGCCGCACAGGAAATGCTTGAAAAAGGAACAGGCAAAGGTAATGACTTTTTAGGATGGTTGCACTTGCCTTCTTCTATCACTAAAGAACACCTGGCCGACCTGAACGCTACTGCAAAAGTATTAAGAGACAATTGTGAAGTAGTAATCGTAGCCGGTATCGGTGGTAGCTATCTGGGCGCACGTGCCGTAATCGAGGCGTTATCTAATAGCTTCACTTGGTTGCAGGAAAAAAAGACAGCTCCGATCATGATTTATGCCGGACACAATATCAGCGAAGATTATTTGTATGAACTCACTGAATATCTGAAAGACAAGAAGTTCGGTGTCATTAATATCTCCAAATCAGGAACTACAACTGAAACAGCGCTTGCTTTCCGTTTGCTGAAGAAGCAATGTGAAGATCAGCGCGGCAAAGAAACTGCAAAGAAAGTAATCGTTGCAGTGACGGACGCTAAAAAAGGTGCTGCCCGTGTTACAGCTGACAAAGAAGGATATAAAACATTTATCATTCCTGACAACGTAGGCGGACGTTTCTCTGTCCTGACTCCGGTTGGTTTGCTGCCTATTGCAGTGGCCGGATTTGATATCGACAAACTGGTTGCCGGTGCTGCCGATATGGAAAAGGCATGTGGCTCTGACGTTGCTTTTGCTGAAAATCCTGCCGCAATCTATGCCGCGACCCGTAACGAGTTATACAGAAATGGCAAGAAGATTGAAATTCTCGTTAACTTCTGCCCGAAACTACACTATGTGAGCGAATGGTGGAAACAACTTTACGGGGAATCTGAAGGAAAAGACAATAAAGGTATTTTCCCTGCATCGGTGGATTTTTCAACTGACCTTCACTCTATGGGTCAATGGATTCAGGAAGGTGAACGTTCTATCTTCGAAACTGTAATCTCAGTAGAGAAGGTAAATCATAAACTGGAAGTTCCTTCTGACGAAGCAAATCTGGATGGCTTGAACTTCTTAGCTGGCAAGCACGTGGATGAAGTAAACAAAATGGCGGAATTGGGTACTCAATTGGCTCATGTTGATGGCGGTGTACCTAATATGCGTATCGTTCTTCCGGAACTGACCGAGTACAATATCGGCAGTCTGCTTTATTTCTTTGAAAAGGCTTGTGGTATCAGTGGCTATCTGCTGGGCGTCAACCCTTTCAACCAGCCAGGTGTGGAAGCATACAAAAAGAATATGTTTGCTTTGCTGAACAAGCCGGGTTATGAAGAAGAATCTAAAGCGATTCAGGCAAGACTGTAAGTAATATTATTTAAATGCAAAATTAACGCAGATTTTCGCAAAGGCACCTTCTTATAAAGAAGTCTGATCTGCGAGAATCTGCGTTAATTCTGCGTTTAAACCAATAAACTGCAATCAGCTATCAATTTTCTTTTTCATTCGTTGTTTTCAGTCCGATGACTTCTTCAGCTCCTTCACACTCAGCTTTGGAGGAAAGATAAAATTCCAATTTCACGTCACCGTTCTCATCAACATGTTCGATGGTGGCTTGAACTATAACCTGACTTTGTGTCACGCCGTCTTTGAAACGCAGTTGCCCTTTATCTTCATCCGTCAGATTTCCCTCAGTCGAAACTTCCTCCTCTTTATAAATAAGCTTAGTAGCCAATTCTTCATCATTCTGAAGTTTGAATGTTTTTAATTCAGCTCCGTTACCGTCCAAAAGTAAAAGAGCTTCCACCTCATCCCCCACTTTCAGAGTCGGCAAATTATCCATCTTATTGGCATAGTCTTCTCCTTCAACGCTATTATTGTCAGAATCAACCTTAACAGATAGCTTCTCTATTTTAATGATAGGACTCTCCCCACCATCGGAGCAGGCGCCTAGAAACAATGGTAGCAGTAATAATACTCTCTTTTTCATGCTATCGTCTAATTTTATAATGCTACAAAAATACATATTATCTTCTAAATAGCAAAAAATGTGTAACTTTGTGCTTCAAAACTAATTAATAGGTGTTTAGATATGTCTCAGAAAAAGATAAAAGCTGTCCTATTCGATATGGACGGTGTGCTCTTTAACTCTATGCCTTACCACTCTGAAGCTTGGCATAATGTAATGAAATCGCATGGACTTACTCTTAGTCGCGAAGAAGCTTATATGCACGAAGGACGAACGGGAGCCGCTACTATCAATATTGTATTCCAACGCGAATTGGGTAGGGAGGCAACACAGGAAGAAATAGAAAGTATCTATCAAGAGAAGAGTGTCTTATTCAATTCTTACACAGAAGCCGAGCGGATGCCCGGCGCATGGGAGTTGCTGCAAAAAATAAAAAATGAAGGACTGGTTCCTATGGTAGTGACAGGCTCCGGACAGTTGTCTCTGCTCGAACGGCTGGAACACAACTTTCCCGGAATGTTTCATAAAGAACTGATGGTAACAGCTTTTGATGTGAAATATGGGAAACCAAATCCAGAACCTTATTTGATGGCTCTTAAAAAAGGCGGACTGAAAGCCGATGAAGCCGTAGTTATAGAAAACGCTCCTTTAGGAGTGGAAGCCGGACACAAAGCTGGTATATTCACTATCGCTGTTAATACAGGTCCGTTAGATGGTCAGGTTCTGCTGGATTCCGGAGCTGATTTATTGTTTCCTTCCATGCAAGCCTTATGCGATGAATGGGACAACTGCTTAATTCACCTAGATTCTATCTAAGTTAACACCAATTCCACTATGCAAAAGTTATTGTCTTTACCCCCAAATTTAATTCATTGCTTTCATGAACTGGAAGAAGTAAATCGTACCGATTGGTTTTGCACATCTGATCCTGTTGGAAGCAAACTAGGCTCCGGTGGTGGAACCACATGGCTACTGCAAGCCTGTCATCAGGAATTTGCTCCACAAGTTCCTTTCAGTGATTGGATAGGACGAGAGAAAAGAATATTACTCCATGCGGGCGGACAAAGCCGTCGTCTGCCAAGTTATGGTCCTTCCGGCAAGATACTGACTCCGATCCCAATCTTCAGTTGGGAACGGGGCCAAAAGCTAGGACAGAACCTGCTGTCGCTGCAACTGCCGCTATATGAAAGAATCATGAAACAAGCTCCCGACGGGCTGAATACTTTGATAGCGAGCGGCGATGTATATATCCGTTCGGAAAAGCCACTGCAAGACATTCCGAATGTAGATGTGGTATGTTACGGTTTATGGGTAAATCCTTCATTAGCAACCCATCACGGCGTGTTTGTTTCTAATCGGGAAAGTCCGGAGATTCTCGATTTCATGTTACAGAAACCTTCTCTTGAAGACTTGGAAAGGCTGTCGAAGACACATCTCTTCTTGATGGATATCGGTATCTGGATTTTAAGTGACCGTGCCATTGAAGTATTAATGAAACGGTCATTAAAAAGTGGAACGAGCGATATTAACTATTATGACTTATATTCGGACTACGGCCTGGCTTTGGGAAAACACCCTAAAACGAAAGATGAAGAAATCAACCGCTTATCGGTAGCAATCCTGCCACTGCCCGGTGGAGAATTTTATCATTACGGCACAAGCCACGAATTGATATCTTCTACTTTGACCATACAGGATAAGGTACGCGACCAACGGAAAATCATGCATCGTAAAGTAAAACCGAATCCGGCTATTTTCATTCAGAATTCCATCACACAGATATCTCTTTCCGCCAACAATGCTAATTTGTGGATCGAAAACAGCTATGTGGGAAAAGAATGGAAACTGGGATCTCGCCAAATCATAACGGGAGTTCCGGAAAACCATTGGAATATAACTATTCCTGACAATGTCTGCATCGATATCATCCCTATCGGAGAACATGATTTCATAGCACGCCCGTACGGGTTGGATGACATATTCAAGGGGGCCCTGAACAATGAAACGACTATGTATCTCAATATCCCTTTTTCACAGTGGATGCAAGAAAGAGGACTTGACTGGGAAGCAATCGAAGGCCGGACGGATGATTTACAATCGGCCGCTATCTTCCCAAGAAGCAATTCCATTGAGGAATTGGGAATAGTACTCCGGTGGATGACATCGGAACCACAATTAGAAAAAGGGAAAGAACTTTGGAAGAAATCCGTGAAAGTTTCTGCTGATGAAATCTCGGCAAATGCCAATCTCAAACGTCTTTACACCCAACGTCGCAATTATCGATGTGAGAATTGGAAAGGCTTGGCAGCCAATTATGAGAAGAGTGTTTTCTATCAGCTCGATTTACAGGATGCTGCCAACGAGTTTGTACATTTAGACTTGGAAACTCCCGACATTCTGAAAGAAGATGCGGCTCCGATGGTACGGATACATAACCGAATGCTCCGTGCACGGATTATGAAATTACGTGGAAACGGCGAATGGCAGAAAGAAGAACAAGCAGCTTTCCAACTTCTCCGCGATGGTTTACTAGGAGCAATGTCCACACGAAAAAATCATCCGGCACTCAGCGTTTATTCCGATCAAATCGTATGGGGACGTAGCCCTGTCCGAATTGACATGGCAGGAGGATGGACGGATACACCTCCTTATTCTCTTTATTCGGGAGGAAGTGTTGTCAATCTCGCCATTGAATTAAACGGTCAGCCACCCTTGCAGGTATATATAAAACCGTGCAAGGAATTCCATATTGTTCTTCGTTCTATAGATATGGGAGCTATGGAGGTCATAAGTAATTATGATGAACTGCAAGACTACAAAAAAGTAGGTTCTCCGTTTTCTATCCCCAAAGCCGCTCTTACTTTGGCAGGTTTTGCTCCTGCATTCTCTGCCGAACGTTACACCTCACTGGAAGAGCAATTGAAAGCTTTTGGTTCGGGCCTTGAAATAACATTATTAGCAGCTATTCCTGCCGGTTCAGGTTTGGGAACAAGTTCTATTTTGGCTTCTACCGTACTCGGAGCAATCAATGACTTCTGCGGACTGGCTTGGGATAAAAACGAAATTTGCAGTTATACACTTGTATTGGAACAGTTATTGACCACAGGAGGCGGATGGCAGGATCAATACGGCGGTGTCTTCTCTGGCGTCAAGCTGCTTCAATCCGAAGCAGGTTTCGAACAAAATCCATTGGTACGATGGCTGCCCGACCAGCTATTTGTTCATCCCGACTATCGTGACTGCCACTTATTATATTACACAGGAATCACCCGCACAGCCAAAGGTATTCTGGCAGAAATAGTCAGTTCCATGTTCCTTAATTCAGGCACACATCTGAGTCTATTGGCGGAAATGAAAGCACACACTATGGATATGAGCGAAGCTATCCTCCGTAGTAATTTCACTAATTTCGGCAATCTGGTGGGCAAAACTTGGATACAGAACCAAGCATTGGATTGTGGAACAAATCCACCGGCAGTAGCTGCCATTATCGAAAAGATCAAAGATTATACGTTAGGATATAAACTGCCGGGTGCAGGTGGTGGTGGCTATCTGTATATGGTAGCCAAAGATCCACAAGCCGCAGGACTGATTCGTCGGATTCTGACTGAAGAGGCTCCAAATCCACGTGCCCGCTTTGTAGAAATGTCTCTTTCCAATAAAGGACTTCAGATTTCAAGAAGTTAAAATCTCAAATTAAAGCCTGGACATAGGAATCATCCGTCATGTCCAGGCTCTAAATTTCAATTCTCATAATTGGTTCGTTTACAGATTAATGCTTGAGATTACTGTAAAATAAATTAAAAGAACGATAAAGATGATAGCTCCAACAATCAACACAATACTAGCCCATTTCTTTTTTCCAGCTTCTTCCATAATAAGCAAAATCTAGGGTTAATACAAATTATCATCATTGCAAAAATGATATTTTATACGGAAATATCGATTGCATTAAACAACTTATTTGTATAATTCGGATTAAATTATGCTAGTATAAAGTAAAAGATTAAAGTAAAAGATGGTATCGATTCATGAAAGAAGAGGTATGAAATCAATATGAAAGAGAAGTAAATTCAGTCTTCGGAGTTTACGATTAAACATGAATTTAAGGTCAACAATAGATCAACAATAAGACATATTAGACAAGATTTAGTCCAATTTTGACTTTAAAATAATAGTCACCTAAAAAAGAAACCCCCTCAACAATCAACTGATTATCAAGGGATTTCTTCGTGACCCCGGTGCGATTCAAACGCACGACCTTCAGAACCGGAATCTGACGCTCTA
>ERZ773136.2313-NODE-2313-length-16276-cov-3.315209_pt1 | contig 16276 bp, 13 predicted proteins | sample MGYA00580855_ERZ773136 | MGnify/ENA primary metagenome ERZ773136 (study PRJEB29015, sample SAMEA2737860) | human gut metagenome | biome: human gut; feature: human-associated habitat; material: faeces | place: China | collected 2012 ... | reverse complement strand
ACAGAATGTTTGACTGCCCGCAGAACCTCAGGGAGGAAGAGATGTTTGAGGTGCCGGAGTGGGCAGCAAACAAGGTTGTGTATCAGATTTTCCCATCCCGTTTTGCAGCAACGGAGCCGGTAGACAAAGAACTGTGGTATAAAGCACCGATTACGCCTATGGATGATCTGCATGGAAATCTCAGGGGAATCATCGAACATATGGATGATATTCAGAATCTGGGAATCGATGTGCTGTATATGACACCTATCTTTCAATCAGATTCGTGCCATAAGTATGATACCACGGATTACTACCAGATAGACCCGTCCTTTGGAACAACAGAGGATCTCAAAGAGCTGGTACAAAAAGCGCATGAGCGTGGTATGAAGGTAGTCCTGGATGCGGTATACAATCATACGGGAAGAGAATTTTTTGCGTTTGCGGATATCCTGGAAAATGGTGAAAAATCCAAATACCGGGACTGGTATTTTATTGATGGATTCCCACTTAAAAGCGAATGGGGAGAGATCCCAAACTTCAAATGTTTTGGTTATTATGGCGGAATGCCAAAGTTAAACCTGAAAAATCCTGAAGTTGAAAAATACATTACGGATGTTGCATGCTACTGGATTAAGGAATGCGATATTGACGGATGGAGACTGGATGTAGGAGACGAAATCAGCCATTTCTTCTGGAAGAATTTCAGAAAGGCAGTAAAGGCTGTGAAGAAAGATATGCTGATCATTGGGGAAATCTGGCATTATGCAGGAGATTTCCTTGAGGGCGATGAATGGGATACAGTCATGAATTATCCATTTTACCTGAACCTGATTGATCTGCTTGCAGACGAAAAGATTACGGTCAGCCAGTTCGTACAAAATCTTGGATATTTGAAGGGACGCTTACACAAAAACTGCTATCCCCTTATGTGGAATCTGATCGACAGCCATGATACTGCAAGATTTTTACATCTGTGTAACGACAATAAGAAAAAGCAGCATCTGGCAGCCGCTTTTCAGTTGTTACTGCCGGGAATGCCGATGATTTATTATGGAGATGAGTATGCGATGCCGGGAGCAAACGATCCGGACTGCAGACGGGGCATGTACTGGGAGGAAGAATACCAGGACAAAGAGATGTATGAATGGTACAAGCGGCTGATTCAGGTCCGGAAAAGCCATGCATGCATTGTAGAAGGCGAACTGGCTGGGAGCGTCACAGAAGATGAGGAAGGGACAGTTGTCCTGATCAGAAAAAATGGCGAGGAGACCATTGCCATGATTTTTAACTGCAGCAGCAGTGCAAAAAAATTTAATGAGTACACGCAGAAGTACAATCTGCTTACCGAAAACACCTTTGATGGAAATGTAGAGGGGTTTGATGCTGCGGTAATCGTGCTTTAAGAAGCCTTACGGCAGATGGCTTCCCGGGAGTTTGTCTGTGGGAAGAAGAGGGAAAGCACCAGTATTTCTGGTAATGTAAAGTACGGAGGATGATATGACGAATGTAAAAAAGAAGGATGGAAAACGGTTTGGGGCAATCGTACTTAGCCTGATATTATTGCTTTCCCTGGTGTTTCCATATCCTGTGATGGCAGACCAGACAGCGGCAGACCAGACAACGGCAGCTTCCGTTTATGCCATTCACAAGACAGGTGATGATAAGGAAAATTTTGTGATTGTTATCATGGGTGAGGGCTATACCCGGGAACAACAGGAACAATTTTTGAAGGATGCAACGGCAAAAGCACAGGGGCTGCTAAAGTGGTCCCCTTATAAAGAGTATTCCGACAGGATCAATATTTATGCAGTACAGACGGTATCCAGTGAAACTGGTGTGGGCGTGATGTATGGGGAGTCGAACCCGGACACATATTTTCATGTGCAGGCATTCGGAAAATCCTGCTATTTTTCAAAGGACGGGGAAGATAAAGCCAAGGCACTGAGGACAGAGCTGGAGAGCAGATATCTGGATACCGGCGCAGCCGTTGGAACCATCCATATCATTTGTAATACGACTGCGAATATTGGTTCTTCTTCCAATGCACTCTTTTCTTTTTCGTCAAATTCGGGTGAGAATGCGCAGGGGGATGTCATGACCCATGAAATTTCCCACAGCATCGGAAGATTAGGCGATGAATATGATAAAAAGATGCAGGGAGAAAATATTTCCGACACATCGGATCCGGATAAGATTAAATGGCATAAGATGCTTGGGTTCCGTGGAATCGGAATAACGGCAGCAGGAACAGAAACAGTATTTGCGCCGAGCCGCGTCTGCATGATGAGGGATCTTGGGAATCCGTTCTGTGAAGTGTGTAAGATGGAACTGGCGCGGAGATTAAATAACCGTGATTATGTCAGCAGGCAGGCATCTGTTTATGTGTGCGATCCTGAAATTACAATTCCACATACCAGGACAGGAACACTTGACAGGGATAGTGACCAATACCGGATCGATGAGACAAATATCACAAAAGCAAATGGAAAGGATCTGGAATTCCGTACAGTCGTACAAAATATAGTGGATGCCAAACAGCATTTGAAGATTACTTTCCGCATTATTGGAGCAGACAATACAGTCAAATATGAAAAAGAAGAAACATATACCGTTCCGCCACACAGTAACTGGTATGATCCGGATGCTGCCAGAGAGTCCCTTTCTGTCACACTTCCTGCGGTAACTGGTCTGGTTTCCGGGGACAGACTGGAAGGAAAGATCATAGATGAGGACACTGGGAAAATTCTGGCTGACAATCAGACGGCAGGACAGGCGTGGAGTACCGTAACGATTCGTTATATGCTGCAAAACGAAGACGGAACCGAAACAACAGTGCCTGATACGGCACCCGCGACAGTATATGTACCAAAGAATTCTGCGTATACGTTAAGAAGTCCGGATTTATATGGATATACATGTGTAGGAAACAGTGCAAATCAGGGAGAAATAAACATCACAGAGGATCGCCAGGAGATCACTTATTATTGCCGGAAAAACAGTGAGATGCCGGAAATACAAACCGTACCTGTCCGTGTAACTTATGATGGAAAACCCCATACATTTGATATCAAACAGGAAGATGGTGTACAAATCCGTTACAGTTTGACAGAAAACGGATCGTATACACAAACGGAGATGCCATTTTACACAGAAGCAGGCCAGTATAAGATTTATTTTAAAGCAGAAAAGGCATCTTTTATTCCAACATACGGGGAGGCTGTCCTGGAAATCGAAAAGGCTTCCACCAGCATGCAGCTGACTGCAAAAAACGATACGGTCAAAGGTGCGGGGATAGTAGAATTACAGCTTTGCAGACAGGGGATTCCGGAAGATGCCGGGATAAAAGTAACCTGTGATGTTTCCGGGATCACATTAGAAGAAAAGGGAACGGATCACTGGATGGCAACGCTTCCGAATGAAACGAAAACATATACGTTCACCGCATGCTATGATGGAAATGGCAACTATACAGGAAGTAAGGCAGATTGTCAGGTCCGTGTAACGGCGGATCATTCCCAGACCGGGGGCGGTTCTGGCGGAAGTTCCGGAGGCAGTTCCGGCGGATCATCTGGCAATGTTTCACCGGATTCCGGCACATTACCGGCACCGGATCATGCAAAAGAAGAACCGGGGAATGTGACACCGCCACCCGCAGCAGATACGTCCGTTTCTGTTAAGGATATTAATGTCAAAGCAAAAACTGCAGTTAAAAATAATACGGTCAAAGTGAAGAATATTGCAGCAGTTTTGAAAAAAGAAATTACAAAGGCAGAAAAAGAACAGGGTGGCAGGATAAAAGACCTGTCTGTTGAAATAACTTTTGATACAGGAAAAGCCAAAAATTGGAAGAATCTGCATCTTGAAATGGACGGGCAGGCGGTAAATTTACTTGTCAAAAAGAATGTAAAAGAATTGAAGGTCAATGGTGGCAATGTAAATCTTACCTTTGATTCGAAGGCATTAAAAGAATTAAAGAAAGAGATGAATACAGCTGTGGTTATCAAAATGAAACAGGCTGACAAGAAAAATCTTTCTGCCAGGGCAGGGAAAATTATTGGAAAACGTCCGGTTTATGATTTTTCCGTCACAGGAATCAAGAAAAAGCAGTCGTCTGTCCTGAAAAAGGGACGGATCAGGGTCGCTGTTTCCTATAATGCTTCGAAAAAGGAAAAAGACAAAAAGATTTTTGCATATAAAATTGATAAATACGGTGCAGCAGTTAAGATACCGGGATCTTATTATGATTCCGATACAAAGACCGTTAACTTTGTAAGCCGTGGGTTTTTCACAGTTGCAGTAGGCTGTGAAAAGTGATGAAACATAAAAAATAATCGTTCACGTTAAAAAAACTGTAATTCATGTCGAAAAAGACAAAAACCGGTTTTAATTTGGTATAATGATAGAACTCATTTTAGTAAAAATGAGTTCATACCGTGAATGATGGAGGGGATAACAATCATCGTTTTAGAAGAAATATTAATGGCAAACGGATTGACCGTGTTAATGATGTGGTTCCTTTTGTTTTGCAGACGAAAGAACAGAGAGAGCCTTCATGTGGGAGATAAAATATATGATGGAATAGCAATCGTAAATTTAGTGGGGGCATTGTCTGAAACCATTGCTTTTCTCGTAGATGGAAAACAGTTTACTGGCAGCCGGCAGATTAATTATATCTCTAACAGCATATGCTTTATAGGGACAGTCAGTATGGGTATGCTTTGGTGTATGTACGTGGAATTGCGTATCTATCGAAATTATAAAAGAATGGTTCAAAAAGCAGGAGTGGAGATATTTCCCTGGCTGGTAGAAGTAATTATGGTTTTATGTAATCTGTTTGGAACAGGGATTATGTTTAAAATATCCGGGGAGAATGTATATCAGAGAACTGCCGGTGTGCTGGTGGGATATATTTCGCTTGTCATATATTTTGCTTACAGTATCTATCTGGTGTATCATTCCAAAAAACAAGGGGTTAACCTGAATTTTTTCCCGGTGATCTATTTCGTTGGTCCTTGTTTTGCAGGTGTAGTTCTCCAGTTCCTTTTTTATGGAATTACATCATCATGGGTGCTGGTTGCGGTCGCATTGATATTTGTGCAGATGCAGTCATACGCAGAGAGTTTGTATATGGATGAGCTTTCCGGATTATATAATCGGAGATATTTTAATGCGGTGCTTGCGGAAAAGAAAATTGCAAGCCATAAATCCTTATATGGAATCATGATGGATGTAAACGATTTCAAGTGTATTAATGACAATTTAGGTCATAGTACGGGCGATAAGGCTATTTGTACGTTGGGAAATATACTCATCAGATCCATACCGGATGATGGTATGGCAATCCGGTATGCGGGAGATGAGTTTATTGTGCTGCTGTCAGGTGTTGATACGGAGCGTGTCTTAGCGACAATGGAGGAAATTAACCATAATCTGTCCCGGTTTAATGAATCCGGAATAGAATCGTTTCATTTAAGTGTTTCTATGGGATACACGGAATTTGGGACAGAAGATGATGCAGAAACTTTTTTAATGCATATGGATGAGAAAATGTATGAGGAAAAACGGAAATATCATATGCGAAAGAAATCAGCCGGTTTGGAAAATAAAGTATAGCATTACGTTCCTGCCATTTGTCCGATAACTGGTTGCAATGGCACAAGAAAAGAAAATATTATAATCATCAAACGAGTAGCAGACTGGTGTAAATCCGGTTTTGCTGCTCGTTTTTATATTTATGGTTATAGGCAGGGATGCTCCACATTTCAAGATAGTAAATAACCGTGTTATGGTTGATGGAGAGGCAGTTTTTGTTTTATGAGAAAACCAGTTACCCATATAGATAACTGGTTTTTAAGGGATAATGTTAATGAGTATGTGCGATAGTGGAGTTATCAAGAAGTGTTCGTAAGGCATCCTGAAGGACTTGTGAGCAGTTGATTCCGCGCTTGTCAGCAAGACGGACCATCCAACTTGGAAGAGAAACATTTTTTCGAACGGCGCGAGTATCTGTCTGGGCACGATATTCAATGGTATCTGCGGAAATCAGGGAACAGATTGTGCCGGCATCAACACTTAATTTTTCCTGTGGTGATGGAGGAGCAATCGGTTCGCCTTCATCCTCTGCAACAACAAGCCATGCGCTCATTGCATCGGTAATTTGGTCAATTGCATCAGAAAGACTATTGCCAGTAGTGATGCATCCAGGAAGATCAGGGACTTTTGCGTAGTATCCAGATCCGTCCTCGATAGGTGTAAACAAAGCTGTATAAATATATTTCATAGTAACCCTCCTATTTGGAAGCAGGAAACATATTTAATGCATCCTGCTAATATTGGCTTCCTTGAAGATGTACTTCATGTCGTTTTCATTGAAATCGTGTCGTTTGACAGGTACGGTGCTGTGTGTCTGCGGATTGTAGTAAATGTCGTGATTAGCACCGTGGCGTTTCAATTCATAACCGGAAGCACTGAGTTGTTTAATCGTTTGTTGCCTTGGATTCATTATGTACCTCCTTTAATTATATCATACACAATATTACACAAAAGTCAACTAAAATACACAAAAATACACAAGAAATAAAGTGAATGTGCACTACGGAATTTTCCAAATCAGCCGGAATTGTTTTTACCGGAGGCGGCGGATTGTGCAGAGAGTCATGAAGCAGAGGTTGGGGCGGATTGTGGAGGAGCAGGTCGGACAGTTGAGGATGGTTTGGCAATAATTTTTATTTGATATAATCGAACACATGTTTTATTATATAGGCATATAGGGAGGTAGCAAATGGGAGAAAAGCTAAGCAATGAACTTACGGATAAAGAAAGAGAAATGTATGAGTATATTGTAAAATATATGGAAGAAAATTTAATTTCTCCATCTTTTCAAGAAATCTGTAAAGGAGTAAACACAAAATCAAAGTCATGTGTGGGGAACAATATTTTCAGTTTTGCATACTGATTGTTGCTATTATCAATCTGATCGTAATGATCTTTTCTAACCATAAAAAATAACCGCCCCTACCAAAGACCGGTTATTTTTTAAAACTAACTTTGGCAAACCGCCTACACGGTATTGCGTTTTGTATTTTCATAATACCATTGCGTAATTTTTTGTCAATGATTTAAAGATCTTTGCTGGATACCGGCATAAAATAAGGTTCAGACCATTGTAAAACTCAAATGAATAATGAAGTTTATAATTAGTGTCTGCTTACTCAGCAGGCACTAATTATATTTTATTAAATTGTTTTATTATCTGCGAACAATTTCTAATCGTTCGCGCTGGATAAGTTTTTCATACTGCCTCAATTGAAATACTGTCTACCTGTGCACTTAAATGATTTTAGACACCAGATCCATATCTATTATAGAGTAAGATCAGTATAAGCAAAACGAGTATCACTATATATCTTTTTTTCATTATTATAAATAACTTGAAGCATAGAAATTGGTTTTACTCGAATAAGTTTGCGATGTAATCTTTACAATTCCTACATTTCCAACTCCAACATAAGTATCAAGATTTCCAGAACATTTTAAGGTAATACAGGAGGAAGTACATGTGGTTTTGTTACTTTGTCCAGAAAGTTTATATGTATATATAACAAAGTCAGAATCTACGCTTGCATTAGAAGCACTTGCATTTGTCCAGTGCTTTCCACTATAATATCCAACGGCATCACAACTATATATAATATATAGAGATGAACATTATAATTCCCGCAATTTCATTTCATTTATTTTCTTTTTGCGCGTAATCGTTCTATTTCTTTTTATCCGATTATAACAGCAGGAATATTTGTAAGTATAAAGATAATGATACAATTATGTATCTTATCCTTTATAGACATCTGATTTTCGGAAACGAAACTATATGAGAGTGTCAATAACCCCTGCTTCTCAACGCGTTCAAAACTTTCTGGTTCAAAATTAAGATACACTATAATTAATACGATTGAAAGAACAAGAAAAATAATTGGTGTTAATGATACGGTAGTTGTTCTTCTTTTTTTATTTAAATATGATTCTAAAAAACGTACACAAATAATGGTTAATGCCATTATTATTACGATGAATAAAATTGTAGAAAATTTCATTTATTCTCCTTTTTGCTCTCTGTATTTTTTTATCAATATTTTTGCTGTGTCAAAATCAAGTTGATCATCTATTACCATTTTTTTAATTAATGAAATATAAGCGTCATTTTCTATTTGATCATTCATTTGCATTTTTTGTATAAGTCGATCAAGTCTCAATCGCACGGTAGGATATGTTATATGATACAATTTTGCAACCTCTTTTAAAGAGCCAGATGACATAACAAAATTTTTTATAAATGTGATATCTTCATCACTTAAATTGTATATCCATTCTTGCGCTTTTCGTCTCATTACCAACCCCTTTCTTTAATATTATTGATATTATCATTTAATAATGCTAAAGTCAACTGCTAATATTATGTTATTTACATCTTTTTATCTTAATAATCATTCGAAACCTCAAACTTGTAAAGATAAGGTTTTCAGATTCGAGGTTACTCTCAACCCCCTTGCTTTTGTTTATATTTCTTCAATCATCAGTTATAAAAAAAAGAAGCATTTTAATCAGTTCACCATATCGGTTTCATTTTGTGTTATACTATTTTATAAAATTTTTTTGTCGCCGCTGCCGCTTCGGTCGGTGCAAAGCGGACATCTACCAGATGTCTTGCACCCTTGTATTTGCCCTTATCAGAGTTCGTAAATCCATATGGAAGATATAATATAAGGGAAAGCTCACCTGCTGGTCTGCGTCTATTGGGACAGTATATTTATTATGATGCACTGGTGGTACACGGAAGAGGCGATAAACTGGAAGGTTATGGAGGTAAACAAAATGAATGATAGAAAGTTAAAGGGTATAGCAGTTATTCTATTTGGAATACTCTTAAGTGCAAGTGGCGCAGAAATGAATCGAACTGTATTGGCAAGTTTTAGCGATTTCCCGTTTGCTCTTATTGGGATAATTGTTGGAATTGTTGGACTTATAATGGTTTTCAAAAATAATAAAGGATAACAAACTAAGAAATTGTTTGGTATTACAGCGGAAGAACTTTTGAAAAAGCACGGTAAAATGCTGACTTATCAATTGAAAAATAATTATTTTGTATGGAATATCTGCATGGCCCCATAAGTATGCGGCAAATGCGGAGCCGTGACCTTTCTCGACGGGCAGGAAAAATTCCGGCAGGTTGCGCACGTATTACACAATTGCTTGAGATTGGCGTGTGTTGTTGTATCCAGATGCAGGATCAGCGTTGCTGTCTTAAGCGGCCGGAGCATCTGCCCCTCGGTAAGCTGGATGCCATCCGGGGCAAGCCGCCCATAAATCTGTGGGAGCAGGTCAAGGGAATAGGTATCTCCCAGAAAAGATAATTCTGCAAGATACAGGCGGCTCTGACGTTCTACCACATGTGCAAACTCTTCATAAGCCTTTGACAAAAGCATCAGGCTGATGCAGTCCACAATGTAAGCCTCCTGGATCTGTTCATGGTTCAGATATAATTCCGACAGTTCATCCACTCCGTTTCCAAGCGTCACAAACCCATAGGCATAGTGAGGCAGGGAAACCCCGTCTAAATCCTGATCCAGAGAGTAATACGCATAGGATTCAACCAGGGGAAGAAGTGCCGTATAAATTGCCTGAATATGGGGCAGGTCATCCGGAGGGAAATGGAAACGGCTGCAAAATTCGTTCCAGTCACCGGAGGATAATCCGGGAGTAAGTTTACATTTCATGGGATACATCCTCCTTATCGGAAGCTGCCATAACGGCTGCAATTTCCTGAAAGCGGTTCGTGACCTTATCATAGTTCTTTCGGTGATGGGGAAAGCCACAGTTTATGCAGGATTTGATACCATTTTTTAAATATTCACAGTTTCCACCACAGGATTTCCCGAGTGTATAGAGGGGACAATAACAAAACAGACAGTTAAAGTCCGCCTCCGGAATTCCTTTATGGCATGGAAAATATTCACATTTTTTATTTTGAAAAAACTTATAATATTCGCTCAAAATGGTTTCCTCCAATCAAAGCACAATCATAGCATAATTATATCGGAACAACAAGCGGATCGCAAGAAATGCGAATGACATAAAAATTGCATTTCAGTGGGAAATGATACCTTTTGCCCCTTTTATCATTACATTATTTACATCTTTTTAAGAACGCAGGTATAGTGACTCAGGCAATTGAGGGTTTGAAGCAAAAAGTTGAAAATTAAATAAAAAATACTTGACTTAAAGTTAACTTTAAATGGTATATTATGATAGATAAAATCGGAAGGAGAATTTATTATATGTATATCGAAAAGATTAACGGACCGGAAGATGTGAAGAAATTGAATATAGAAGAGATGACAGCTCTCGCAGAAGAAATGCGTCATGCATTATTAAAGAGGGCAAGTATTCACGGCGGGCATTTTGGCCCGAATTTTGGCATGGTAGAGGCAATCATTGCACTGCATTATGTTTTTGAGTCCCCAAAGGACAAAATGGTATTTGATGTTTCCCATCAGACCTATCCGCACAAGATGCTGACCGGTCGAAAAGATGCCTATTTATATGAAGAACATTACGATGACGTGACGGGATACAGCTGTCCGCAGGAAAGTGAACATGACCATTTTACGATCGGACATACCTCTACATCCGTCAGTCTGGCATGCGGTCTGGCAAAGGCAAGGGATCTTCGTGGGGAAAGTGCAAATGTGATCGCAATTATCGGAGACGGTTCTTTAAGCGGAGGAGAAGCCTTAGAAGGAATGGATTTTGCAGCAGAATTAGACAGCAATATGATCATTGTAGTAAATGACAATGATATGTCAATTGCAGAAAACCATGGAGGACTTTATTCAAATCTGAAATTACTCCGCGAGACAAACGGACAGGCAGAGTGCAATTTATTTAAAGCCATGGGACTTGATTATGTCTATGTGGATCATGGAAATGACTTAAGGGAACTGATCGGGGCTTTCAAACAGGTAAAAGACAGTAAGAAACCGGTTGTTGTCCACATTAATACATTAAAGGGAAAAGGTTATAAACCGGCAGAAGAGCATAAGGAAGAATGGCACTGGCATCTTCCATTTGATATTGAGACCGGAAAATCCCATTTTCCGGAAGTGGAAGATTATTCTTCGGTGACCTGTGAATATCTGATTGAAAAGATGAAAAAGGATCCGACAGTTGTTGCAATTACATCCGGAACCCCGACGATTCTCGGATTTACGCAGGAGAAAAGGAAACAGGCCGGCCGGCAGTTTGTAGATGTGGGAATCGCGGAGGAGACAGCGGTAGCACTTGCTTCCGGAATTGCCAAAGGTGGTGGAAAGCCGGTATACGGTGTGTATTCCAGCTTTATCCAGAGGACGTATGACCAGATTTCACAGGATCTGTGTATTGACGGGAATCCGGCAACGATTGTTGTGTATACGGGATCGGTATTTGGCATGACGGATGTTACCCATCTGGGACTGCAGGATATTCCGATGCTTTCCAATATCCCGGGACTGGTTTATCTGGCACCGACAACAAAGGAAGAATATCTGTCAATGCTTGACTGGAGTGTGGAGCAGAAGGAAATGCCGGTTGCGATCAAACTTCCGGGCGGAGACATGATTTCGGATGGCAGAGAAGTCACAAAAGACTGGAGCCAGCTCAACACCTATGAGGTAACGGAAAAGGGAAGCAAAATTGCACTGATCGGACTCGGAACATTTTATTCCATGGCACTGCAGACCGCAGAAATGCTGGAGAAAAAAGGCATTCATGCAACGGTAATCAACCCGTATTATATTACCGGACTAGATAAGGGACTGCTGGAGAAGCTGAAGGCAGACCATGACACGGTAGTTACACTGGAAGATGGCATCCTGAATGGTGGTTTCGGAGAAAAAATCGCAAGATTTTATGGAAGCAGTGATATGAAAGTCTATAATTACGGATTGAAAAAAGAATTCCTTGACCGGTATGATGTAAATGAGGTATTAAAAGAGAATCATCTGACAGCAGAGCAGATTGTAAATGACGTATTATAGAAGGCAGAAATAAACAACAAACCTTGTGAGAATCGACACAATATGGTAAAATATAACATACTAGAGCTTATTTTGCATAGTGGTTAGAATAGCGGGCTCATGGAAGGAGCGGTATCATATGAAGAATAAAGATTCGAAAGCAAGGATGCAGATGATTTTCGGGATACTTTTGTTTGCGTTTATTTTTATGGCAGAGTTGTATGCCATAGTCAATTTCCCGAAGATGTTTATTGTTCTGGCTGTTTTGGCAGCAGCAGATCTGATATGCCTGTATGTTGCAATCAGAGGCGTGATTTCAGTATATGAGACAAAATATGCCCGGAGAGAGGAACAGTATGAGAGTATTTTCAAGTCGGAAAAGGCATCATATCTCATGCTGAAAAAATATTTTGAGGAAATATCGGTGAAGCTTGCATACATGGAAGAGGCATCTAAGATTCCGACAGAGGAAATTGTTAATGCACAGAAGGGAATAGCGAAAGTAATTATCAAGCGGTCCCATGAGAATACCGATGCATTGATGAATTCATACGAACAGCTGATCGACCGGTTTGATACGTTCCAGAAAGGAATGGATGGGTTCGGTACAGTTGCGGGTGCTTATAAGGACGAGATTCTTTCAGCCTGTAAGGATGAAATTTCTTCGGTGCAGAAGGATGGAAAAGAACAGGAACATTCACAGGATAAAGAGATAGCCGCAAAGCTGCAGGAAATCATTATTGCAATGAAAGATATGGAACTGCGCCTGAATCAGACCATTATGAACAGTCAGAAAGTGGTTGTTTCCCAGCCGCAGGTTTCTGTACCTGTGGCAACACCTGTAGAGCCACAGCCGGCACCGCAGAATCATGTGGAAGAAACACCGGTAGAGCCGGAGATCTCACCAGAGCCGGAAGAAAGTATGGAGCCGGAACCGGAGATTTCGCCGGATCTGGAAGAAAACCCGGAACCGGAGATTTCGCCGGATCTGGAAGAAAACCCGGAACCGGAAATTTTGCCGGATCTGGAGGAGAGCCTGGAACCGGAGATTTCGCTGGAGCCGGAAGAAGATATGGAACCGGAGATTCTGCCGGATATACCGGAAGAAGAGAGTTTTGAGCCGGAGGAAGAGCCTCCGGTCATGGCAGCGGATGAGATTATTCCTCCGGATCCGGAAGAAGCCATTGAGGAAGCAGAGGAACTGGTAGAACCGGACCCGATTCCGGAGGAAGCGATTGTTGATGAAGCGGATGATGAGAACCTGCCGGAGGAAGAACTTCCACCGATGCCGGATCTGTCAGATCCAAACCGTTCCATGAGCCCGGATGAGATAGCTGCGCTGTTTGCGAATATGGGCAACGATAACAATGCGGATAAAGTTGAGGAACCTGCCGAGGAAACTGTGGAACCGGAGGATATTCCGGAGCCGATTGAAGAGCCGGAAGCCGTAAAAGAAGCACCGCTTCAGCCGGAAGAACCGGCAGATCCCAATAAGGCATTAAGCCCGGATGAGATAGCTGCCCTGTTTGCAAGTATGGGAACCTGAAAAGAATAAAATAACAGGCAACGGATGCCATCTGTTCCACGTAAAAACGTGTGACAGATGGCGTTTTGCTATAAAAATGCCATAAAAAAAATAGTTGCATTTCTTTTTCATTGTGTTATACTTAGGTCGTTGCAATTTAATAGTTTAAAGCAGAGTAGACACATGTGCGTTAAGTGCCGGATGAACAGGGAGTTGTCACCCGGACGAAAAGAGAATCTTGCGGTACATGAGTCGCATCCCGCTGCATCCGAAGATAATATTATCTCCAGTTGTAGTACGGTGAGGTCTGCAAAGGAGGTAATTTTTTTATGAAAAAATTCGTTACTTTGTTCACCGATTCTTTCCGTGAATTAAAAGCGGTAAGAACCATCACTACCATGGCAATGCTTGCTGCAGTTGCTGTCATTCTAGGATTTTTCTCCATTGAATATGGGCAGTTTATTCGGATTGGTTTTTCCAGTATTCCAAATGGTATCATTGATTATCTGTTTGGACCGGTGGTTGGAGGAATTTTCCATGGTGCGTTGGATATTATCAAGTATATGATGAAGCCAACCGGACCATTTTGTCCACAGCTGACGCTGGTTGTTATCCTGGCAGGAATCCTGTATGGATGCTTTTTTTATAAGAAAAAGCTTACGATCTGGCGTGTGCTGGCAGCTAAATTTGTAGTTATGCTGGTCTGTAACGTGATTCTGACAACACTTTGTCTGAATGTGTTATATGGACAGGCATTTATGGTGCTTCTTCCGGCGCGTGCGCTGAAGAACCTGATTATGTGGCCAATTGATTCGGTGATCTTTTTCGCAATCACAAAGGCCTTAGAACAGATTGGACTCTTTCGCATGTTCCAGAAGCCTGTACTTGCAAATTCTGCAAATATGCAGGGGAATTAAAAAATTTAATAAGTTATAGAACAAAAGCCGTCCGCAGAAAGAAAACTGCGGACGGTTTTTTATAAATTTATTTACGGATCGGATGGGTGGCAATATTTTTTAAAATACGAACAGCGGTCTGCATACCTTCCACAGAGATGTGTTCATATGGGCCGTGGAAACCATAACCGCCGGTACCGAGATTTGGACACGGCAATCCCATAAAGGACAGTCTTGCGCCGTCTGTACCGCCACGGATCGGACGGGAGAGCGGTGTCAGACCTTCGGAGGCAATTGCCTGTTTTGCCAGATCCACGATCTCCATTTTATCCTCAATGACAGAGATCATATTCTCATACGAATGTTCGATGTCGAGCGTGACGGTTTCCGGTCCATATTTCTGATTCATGGATTGTGCAAGGTCACGCAGATTCTGCAGACGTTTCTCAAATGTGGTTTTATCATGGTCACGAATGATAAAGGAAAGGGTGGCGGAAGCCACATCTCCGGACATATCGGTCAGATGATAGAATCCTTCCCGGCCGCTGGTGTGTGCCGGCGTTTCCGCTTCCGGAAGCCGGGAAACAATTTCACATCCCACCAGTGCCGCATTGACCATAATGTCTTTTGCTTCGCCCGGATGAACATTTACACCTTTAATATGAAAGATGGCACTTGCGGCATTAAAATTTTCGTAAGCCACTTCGCCTTCGTAATCACCGTCCACTGTGTATGCATAATCTGCCTGAAAGATAGCAAGATCAAACAGATCCGCACCTGCGCCGACTTCTTCGTCCGGCGTAAATCCGATCCAGAGTTCCCCGTGTGGTGTACCTTCTGCAATCAGTTCTTCCACGGCTGTCATGATTTCGGCAACACCTGCCTTGTCATCAGCGCCCAGAAGTGTGGTACCGTCTGTCGTGATCAGGGTTCTTCCTTTTAAAGAGGCAAGGGATGGAAAATCACTTACCTTTAAGACATCCTGACTTCCTTTTAATAAGATATCCCCGCCATCATAGTCGGGAATGATCTGTGGTTTGACATCTTTTCCGGGAAAATCCGGGGCGGTATCCATATGAGCGATAAAGCCGATGGATTTACAGTTTTCCATGCCCGGTGTGGAAGGAAGCTTGGCATATACATAGCAGTGATCGGTGAGGAGTATATTGGTAAGACCGAGAGTTTCCAGTTCCTGCTTTTCTTCTTCGTTCATATATTATTCCTCCGTCTCCATGGTTTCCTCGGCTTTGCGCCGCAGTTCCTCCTCCGCGTCCTTCACCCACGGCAGCTGTTTCAGAATGGTGCGCTTGGACAGCAGGGGAGAGAGGGACAGCAGCGTACTCGCCAGCGCCGTGTGATCCTGCGGCAGGTTCTTGTAAAACGTGACCTGCCCCTGTTCCAGCGCCACCGGCGTCCCCAGCAGGGCAAAGCCGCCGGAAAGCGCCGTCAGCAGACGGTGCAGACCGTCCAGAAAGCTGCGCTCCTTGGCAAGGCGCACCTGCTCGATGCCCCACAGCTTGTACTGCATCGCCACGCCGGAGGCGTTCCCGGCGAAACGCTCGTCGGAGAGATCCGGCGTCATGCTCAGTTCCAGAATACTGCGGCTCAGATTGCTCTCCAACTGGGCGAGGGCCTCGTGGTTCAGATTCTTCACCACGAATTCTGCCCGGCCTCCCTCTGCCAGAGAGAGGATGCGGGTGCGGTTGGCCTCGTCGATGTCGCCCTGGGTCGTTCCCTGCATTCCGTACAGGGCGAGGAAGGCGTTGGCCACCGACTGCATATCGTCCATGGCCCCGGAGAGCAGCAGGTTGTATGCGTCC
>ERZ773136.2301-NODE-2301-length-16359-cov-9.564340_pt1 | contig 16359 bp, 9 predicted proteins | sample MGYA00580855_ERZ773136 | MGnify/ENA primary metagenome ERZ773136 (study PRJEB29015, sample SAMEA2737860) | human gut metagenome | biome: human gut; feature: human-associated habitat; material: faeces | place: China | collected 2012 ... | reverse complement strand
GCGGAAGGGGATGCCGTTCAATGAAATCGAACGATGCGTAAAGGAGTGATAGTGTTGATCGCGGCGCTGGGCTGCCTCTGGTGCGGGGCGGATGCGTCGGTGCTGACGTCCGGCGGCCGGACCCATTTCGATCGGGGGCGCGAGCTCTATGCATTGGGGCGCTGGGCCGATGCCAGGGAGGAGTTCGCCGCAGTCTGCGGTGCGGTTCCGCAGACGGAATCGTCGCTGTGTGCCGAGGCCGACTATTACATGGCGATGTGCGCCATGGAGTTGAAAGAGGCGGGGGCCGAGGCGCGGCTCGCCGAGTTCCTGCGGCGGAATCCCGAATCGGTCCATGTCAACGACGTGGAATTCGCCCTCGCGTCGCTTCTGTGTACGGCGGGGCGTTACGACGAGGCGCAGCGGGCTTTCGGCAAGGTCGACTACGCAACCTTGTCGCCCGAACACCGCCAGCAGTACGACATCCGCATGGGGTACATCCGTTTCCAGCAGGGCGATTACGACGATGCGTTGCGCTATTTCCGCCGCATCCCCTCGCCGGGCGAATATTCGGATCATGCGCTCTACTACATCTCCTATATCGCCTATGTCCGGGGCGACAACGCCACGGCCAGAGCCGGATTTACGGAGTTGAGCCGTTCGGCGGCCTACGGCGCCGTGGCGCCGTTCTATCTGTTGCAGATCGAGTTCAACGAGGGTAATTACCGCTATGTGGTCACGACGGGCGGCTCGCTCATCGACCGTGCGGCGGGCGAACGCCGCACCGAGTTGGAGCGTATCGTGGCCGAGGGGTGGTTTCATCTGGGCGATTACGGGCGTACGGAGGAGTTCCTCGACGCCTATCGGCGCAGCGGCGGTGAGATGGGGCGCAACGAAAACTACCTGCTGGGTTACAGCCTCTATCGGCAGGCGCGTTACGACGAGGCGCGGCCCTGTTTGCAGCAGGTCTGCGGAGCGGACGACGCGCTGACGCAGAACGCCTCCTATCATCTGGCCGACTGCTATCTGCGCGGCGGCGACAAGCAGCGCGCCATGCAGTCGTTCGCCATGGCGGCCAACGAGGCGTTCGACGCCGCGATCGCCGAGGACGCTCTGTTCAACTACGGCAAGTTGCAGTACGAACTGGGCGGCGGCCTCTTCAACGAGGCGATCCACGTGCTGAACCGTTACATCGCGCAGTATCCGACGTCGGAACGCGCCGTGCAGGCGCGTGAGCTGCTGATCGCCGCCTACTACAATTCGCGCAATTACGAAGCGGCCTACACGGCGCTCAAACACTATCCTTCGCCCGACGGCAACCTGCGTGCGGCGTTGCAGAAAATCGCCTACTTCCGCGGACTGGAAACCTATTCGCGCGGCGATCTGGACGGCGCGGCGCAAAGCCTCACGGAGTCGGCCGCGATCAACGTCAGCCCCAAGTACGGGGCGCTGGCCCGGTTCTGGCTGGGCGAGATCGCCTTCGCACGCGGCGACTACGCCGAGGCCGAACGCCGCTATAAGGAGTATCTGCACCGTGCGCCTCGCACCGAGGACGAATACGCCAAGGCGCATTACAACTTGGGTTATTGCTATTTCGATCGGGGCGACATGTCGAACGCCTATGCCTCGTTCGCTCGGTTCAACCAGCTCTATTCCGCGGCCGACCGTTATAAGGCCGATGCGCTCAACCGCGAGGCCGATGCGCGTTACTCGCTGCGGCAGTTCCCCGCAGCGCTGGCGACCTACGAAAAGGCGGCGGCCGTCGGCACGAACGAGAAATATTACGCCGATTTCCAGCGTGCCGTGACGCTGGGCATTCTCGACCGCAGGCCGCAGAAGATCGAGGCGCTCCAACGAATCATCGCCGCCGACCGGGGCGACTACGTCGACGACGCCACCTACGAACTGGGACGCACCTACATCGCGTCGGAGCGCTACGACGACGGTGCGAAGGTGTTGTCGAAGTTCGTCGAGGAGAATCCCCATTCGCCCTTCTTCACGCCGGCGCTCTCCGATCTGGGATTGGCTTACCTCAATCTGGGTCAGCCGGAGCTGTCGCGCCGCTGCTACGAGCGCGTCGTCGAGTCGGCGCCCGGTTCGGCCACGGCGCGCGACGCCTTGCAGGGCATCCGCGAGATTTACGTGGCGGACGGTAATGTCGACGGCTACTTCGCCTACGCCGAGAAGGCCGGCGTGGAGTGCGATACGAGCGTCATGGCGCGCGATTCGCTGTCGTTCGCCGCAGCGCGCAGGATCTACCTTTCGGGCGATACCGCTACCGCCGAGAAGTCGTTGAGAAGCTACCTGCGGAACTATCCGAAGGGGTATTATACCGACGATGCGCTCTTCTATCTGAGCGATTGCCATCTTAAAGCGAAACAGACCGATGCGGCGATCGAGATCGAGAACTGCTGGAACAGCAGACCCGTGATACTCCCCATGAACGATACGGGAATAAACACGGCCAGCAGTACGACGGTCGTAGCGACGATCGGCGACGAGACGCTGTGCATCGCTTCGACGGTCGCCTGCTTCGCACTCAGCCCCTTCTCGATATTGACCTGCACGGCCTCGACCACCACGATCGCATCGTCGACCACCAGGCCGATGGCCAGCACCATGCCCAACAGCGAGATGATATTGATCGAGAAGCCGAGCAGCGGGAAGAGCGCGAAAGCGCCGATGATCGACACCGGAATCGCCAGCAACGGGATGAGCGTCGCACGCCAGTCCTGCAGGAAGAGGAAGATGATGGCGATCACCAGAATCAGAGCGATAATGAGCGTAACGAAAATATCCTTCACGCCGGCTTCGATACTGGTCGTGGCATCGACCATCGAAGTATAGGTAATGCCATCGGGGAAGCGCTTGGAAAGGCGCTCCATTTCGGCCTTGACCGAATTGCCCACATCGACGGCATTGCTGCCCGGTTGCTGATAAATGACAAGCAGGGCGGTCGGGTCGCTATTGAAGAGCGATTCGACACCGTACTGGCGGCTGCCGAGAGCCACGTCAGCAATATCGCTCAACCGAACCTGCTCGCCTTCGGGAGTGGTGGAGATAATGATGTCGCCGAACTGCTCCGCATCGTAGATCTGGGGCGGCATGGTCACCGTATAGGTATAAGTCACGTCGCCCGCAGCGGGTTCCCCGCCGAACTTGCCCGCCGGAAAGATGCCGCCCTGCGCTTCGACAGCCGCAAAAACCTCGTCGAGCGAGATCTTGTAGTAATCCAACAGGTCGGGCTTCAGCCAGATACGCATGGCGTATTCACCGGCGCCCATAATGTCCACCTTACCTACGCCGTCGATCTTCAACAGTTCGTTCTGGATGTTGATATAGGCGTAGTTGGAGAGAAAATCGCCGGTGTAGCGTCCGTCGCTGGTGAGCGAATAGACGATCAGAAAGCCGGTCATGGTCTTGCGCGTGGTGACGCCCTGCTGGGTCACCGACGCGGGAAGTTGCGAAAGGGCCGTCGAAACATTGTTCTGCGTAAAAATAGCGTCCATGTTCGGATCGGATCCGATATCGAAGGTCACCTGCAGATTCATCGACCCGTCGTTGGCGCTCGTAGCCTGCATATAGAGCATATCGCTGACACCCATGATGCTCTGCGAAACGGGCGTGGCGACCGCATTGTTCACGGTTTCGGCATCGGCACCGGGATAGGTCGTCGAAACTTCGACGACAGGAGGCGTAATGTCGGGATACTGCTCGATCGGCAGGTCGAATATAGAAATGATACCCAGCAGCACGATAGCTGCCGCCAGCGCAATGGCGAAAATGGGCCGCGCGATGAAAAATTTTCCCATACCTGCCTATTTTTTAACGGGAACGACCCGCATTCCCTGACGAAGTTTCTGCAAACCGGTCACAGCGACCGTTTCTCCCGGTTCCAGGCCCGACTCGATGGCCCACATTCCGCCGAACGTCTCGCCCGGCGTAACCTTGCGGTATTCGGCCGTGCTGTCCGGCCGGATTACCCAGACCGACGATACGTCGAGAGTCTGCACGACACTCTGCTGCGGCACCAGTACACGGGGCAGCTTCGCCCCGATATTGGCTTCGACACGCGCGAACTGTCCGGTCTTGAGCCGGTAGGAAGGATTCGGGAAGCGGACGATCAGCACGATCGTCCCCGTAGCCGAAGATACGGCCGTCCGGGTGTAATCGTACTTGCCGAAAAGCGGATAGCGGGTACCGTCCGCCTCGTAAAGCACGATCTCCGAAAGCAGTTCGGCGTTGTCGTAGATATTCGTCCGATTGCTGTCCAACCGAAGGAATTGCGTCATCGGAATCGCAATGGGGACCTGGACCGTATCAATATTCATAATCGTGGTGAGGGTCGGAATTTGCGTACCCGGACCGACATAATCACCGACGGAGCCGTTCGAAGATTCGATAATGCCGTCTATCTGTGCATAGATCTTCGTGTAGCCCAGATTGAGCTGGGCATTCCGCAGAGCCTGCCGGGCCGACTTCACGTCGGCCTCCGAAGCGGCGTACTGCGCCGTATATTGGTCGAGTTGCGTACCGCTGATGGCATTGATCTTGGCCAGCGGCACCGCCCGGTCGAAATTGTTCTTGGCTTCGAGCGCCAGCGCACGGCTCGACTCCAGAGCCGCTTGAGCCGAAAGCAGGGCAGTGTAATACTCACTGTCGTCGATTTCGAAAATCAACTGACCCTTGCGCACGGGCATACCTTTTTTATAGTGCCGGGCTACGAGAAACCCGCTCACACGGGGTTCGACCACCACTTCGTTATCGCTGTTGATCTGGGAAATGAAGCTCCGCCGCGTATAGAGCAAATCGAACTCGGCGACAGCGATTTCGATCTCCATCGGCGGCATCTGCCCGGTATGTCCGGAACGGGAACCGCAGGAAACCGCGAGCAAAGAGAGCGCGAGCAGGATAAAGGGAATTGAAGACGATCTGTAACACATAGTTTCTGCATTTTTCGAAATACACGGCAAGTTATGTGCCTCAACTTGCGGTCAATTCAAATTTTTCGGAGAATAATGTCCCTTTCGGCCCCTCAGGGCGAGCCGGGAGCCCGAATCCGCCCCCCGGCAGGAGCACAGCGGACAGCCGCTCCCGCCTCCCGTCGAAAAACATCCCGTCGCATCCGAAACGAACGAACCGGCCGGACAACATCCGGCATAAATGCTCCCGACGCATCCCGTCCCGGTTTTTACGATACCGGTTGAATTCCGGAAAAAGGGATGCGGCTGGTTTTGTTTTATTTCCGGTTTATGCTATCTTTGCGAAAATAACTTTTGCCCGGACCGGCCGTATTCCGGAAACACGGAACCGCATCGTTCAAGGAATACGCGCCGTTCTCACTCAAAATAAAAAATTCTCGCATGAAAAAACTATTCCGAACCCTGTTTGCCGCAGCCCTGTGCTGTCTGACATTCAAGGCGACAGACGCCTGCACCAACTTCATCATCACCCGGGGAGCCTCCTCGGACGGCTCGGTGATGGTCTCCTACGCCGCCGACTCCCACCAGCTCTACGGCGCACTCTACAAAACCTTCGCCGGGCGCTACAAACCCGGCACGATGCTCCCGGTCTATGACTGGGACTCGGGCCGCTACCTGGGAGAAATTCCGCAAGCGGCACAAACATACGCCACGATCGGCAACATGAACGAACATTCGCTCATCATCGCCGAATCGACCTACGGCGGACGCGAGGAGCTGGCCGATTCGACGGGTCGCATCGATTACGGCTCGCTCATCTACATCACCCTGCAACGCGCCAAGACTGCCCGCGAAGCGATCCGGATCATCGTGGATCTGGCCAACACCTACGGCTACGCTTCGAGCGGCGAATCCTTCTCGATCGCCGACCAGAACGAAGCCTGGATCATGGAGCTGATCGGCAAGGGCTGCGAGCTCGATGCCGAGGGTAACAACACCCGCAAGGGCATCGTCTGGGTAGCTCGCCGCATTCCCGACGGATACGTTTCGGCACACGCCAACCAGTCGCGCATCACGACTTTCCCGCTCGACGATCCCGAGAACTGCCTCTACGCTCCCGACGTGATCTCCTTCGCCCGTGAAAAGGGCTATTTCAACGGCCCGGACGAGGAGTTCAGCTTCTGCGATGCCTACGCTCCGGCCGATTTCGGCACGGTGCGCGGATGCGATGCCCGCGTGTGGGCGTTCTTCCGCACCGTAGCGGACGACATGGATCAATACACGGACTATGCAATGGGATACAACATGTCCAACCGGATGCCCCTCTGGGTGAAACCCCGCACCAAAGTCGATCCCAAGACCGTTTTCGACGCCATGCGCGACCACTACGAAGGAACTCCGATGGACATGACCCAGGACATCGGTGCGGGCGGACATGCCCTGCCGTACCGCTGGCGCCCGATGGATTTCGAAGTGGACGGCGTAACCTACCTGAACGAGCGTGCGGTAGCAACCCAGCAGACCGGATTCTGGTTCGTGGCACAGGCCCGGCCCTGGCTGCCGGACGACATGGGCATCCTCTGGTTCGGGGTGGACGACGCAGCGACATCCTGCCTGACGCCGATCTACTGCTCGGCAACCGAGGTTCCCGAATGTTTCCGCGAGGGCAACGGCACGATGCTCAAATATTCGCCCACGTCGGCATTCTGGCTCTTCAACCGCGTAACCAACTTCGCCTATCTGCGTTACGATCTGATCGCGGCCGACATCCGCAAGGTGGTTGACGAGTGGGAGAATACCCGTTTGGAGGAGGTCAAACAGATCGACGCAGCCACAGAGGGCGACTCGCCCAAGAAACGGCAGAAACGGCTTACCCGTTATTCGGTGGATATGGCCCGGCAACTCTTCGACCGCTGGACGGAACTCGACCGGTACCTGCTCGTCAAATACATCGACGGCAACCTGAAGAGCGAAACCGAACCGGGTAAATTCCTCGACAACGGCAACGGGCGCGACATTCCCGACAAGATCCAGTTCCCGGGCTATAACGAAAAGTGGAAACGCGCCGTAGTAGCCGACCACGGTGAAGTGCTGAAAGTAATTCAATAAACACATACAAAAAATATGAAATACGATATCATTGTGATCGGCAGCGGTCCGGGCGGTTACGTAGCCGCCATCCGCGCTGCTCAACTGGGTAAGAAAGTGGCTGTCGTAGAGCGTGCCGAGGCCGGCGGCGTATGCCTCAACTGGGGTTGCATCCCGACCAAAGCGCTGCTCAAGAGCGCCCAGGTTTACAACTATTGCAAGTCGGCCGAACATTACGGACTCAACTTCGCAGGCGAAGTGCGGCCCAACCTCGAAAAGATCGTAGCCCGCTCGCGCGGCGTGGCCGAAACGATGAACAAAGGCGTGTTGTTCCTGCTCAAAAAGAACAACGTGGAGCTGATCAACGGCTTCGCAAAACTGAAAGGAAACGGCCGGATCGACGTGGACGGCACGGAGTACGAAGCCGACCACATCATCCTCGCCACCGGAGCACGGCCCCGCGAAATGCCGTTCATGCCCATCGACGGAGAGCACGTGATCTCCTCGAAGCAGGCGCTCGTACTGCCCAAACTGCCCGAAACGATGATCGTCGTGGGATCGGGTGCCATCGGCAGCGAGTTCGCTTATTTTTATGCCGCACTGGGTGTGAAGGTCACCATCGTCGAATATCTGCCCCAGATCATGCCCCTCGAAGACGAAGAGGTCGCCAAGACTATGGAACGCGCTTTCCGCAAGTTGAGAGCGACGATCCTCACCTCGACCACCGTGAAATCGGTGAAAGTAAACGCCGAAGGCAAGTGCGACGTCGAGATCGAAGGCAAGAAGGGCGCAGAGACGCTGGTTGCCGACATCGTCCTCTCGGCCGTCGGCATCAAATCCAACATCGAAGGCATCGGCCTGGAAGAGTTGGGTATCAAGACCGAGCGCGACAAAGTCCTCGTCGATAAACAGTACCGCACCAACGTACCGGGCGTTTATGCCATCGGCGACATCGTACCCGGCCCGGCCCTGGCGCACGTAGCGTCGGCCGAGGCGCTCTGCTGCGTGAATGCCATCTGCGGCGTACATTCCGAGCCGGTGGATTACACGACGATTCCCTCGTGCGTATTCACCTCGCCAGAAGTGGCTTCGGTCGGTATGACCGAGCAGCAGGTCAAGGAGAAGGGCATCGACTACAAAGTGGGACGCTTCCCCTTCACCGCTTCGGGCAAAGCGACCGCCGCAGGCGACCGCGACGGCTTCGTAAAACTGATCTTCGACCAGAACGACAAGCTGCTGGGAGCACATCTGGTGGGAGCGAACGTAACCGAAATGCTGGCCGAGCCGACGCTCGCCAAATCGCTGGGAGCGACGGTACAGCAGATCGCACACACAATCCACGCACACCCGACCATGAACGAAGGAGTTATGGAGGCGGCCGAGGTAGCTCTGGGTGCCGCGATCCACGTATAAATCGAAAATTACCGCAATGCGAACGGGGACGGCCTGCACAGGATCGTCCCCGTTTCATTTGCATACGCCCGTCAAGGAGTAATCGATAACACCGAAGGAATCATGGCCCCGGGACGATCGGCGATTGAATGAAAAGAAAAGCGGCCGAACGAAACAATCGAAGAGAAAACCACCCGAACATAAGGGAAAACAGGCTGCCGGATCGAAGCGAAGGCGGCCTCTACTTTTCCACCGATGAAAAATAGCGGAGAGCGGGCAGCCGGGTTTCCCGCACGAATACTTCCGGCGGATAGAGCACATCGCTCAGGAAAAGGCCCTGGGCGGGTGCTCCGGCGCTCGACCGCGAAAGATCGCGGCTGGCGACGATGTCGCGGAACTGTTCAACGGTATAACGTCCCCGGCCCACATCGACCAGCGTGCCGACGATAGCCCGCACCATATTCCGCAGAAAGCGGTCCGCACGAATCGTAAAGCAAAGCGTACCGTCCCGGCCGACCGTCCAGTCGGCCCGTTTGAGATGGCAGATATTGGTCTTGTTGTCGGAATTGAGCTTGGCGAACGACGTGAAATCCTCGAACTCCATCAATACGTCGGCCGCACGGTTCATTGCCGCCACGTCCAGCGGTACGTAATATTGCCAGGAAGCGGCTCGTGTAAAGGGATTCTTGCGCGGTTCGATATAGTAGCGGTACTCCCGCTCCCGGGCGCTGAAACGGGCGTGAGCATCGGCCGCGACCGGCACGATGCGGCTTACGGCAATATCGCCGGGAAGCATATGGTTGAGCTTGAAAACGACCTGTTCCGGATCGGCGACGGGAGAGGAAGTGTCGAAATGCGCCACGTAATAGGAGGCATTCACTCCCGTATCGGTGCGTCCGGCACCGGTCAACAGAATCGGTTCACGGAGCAGGGTAGAGATTGCCCCTTCGATCGTCTGCTGTACCGACGGCATATCGGGCTGCCGCTGCCAACCGCAATAGGCTCCGCCGTTGTATCTCAATTCGATAAAATAACGCATCGTTTTTCCATTTATCACATCTTGCAGGCAGTCCCCGCATTTCGGGAGGAATCCCAGCCGGCTCGTCCCGAATCTTTCGATCCCGAGCCGAGAATCACGGCTGATCGGATCTCCATTCGCAAAAAGAATCCGAACCCATGATACTCTGCAAAGATAGTGAAAGGTGAGAGCAATCGTGCGGGCTTGCACGCAAAGATTGCCGAACCGCCTCCCATCTTCCGCAAAGATAGTGAAAGCCGACAGAAAACGGGCACTTGTTCCCAGTTTTCCGAGACGCAACCTATTTAAGACTATGTCAAAGATAATAAAATCCGGAACGCCAACTCCGCTCCATAAAAAACGAGGTCGAAACCCGATAGGATTTCGACCCCGCATCTATACTATCCCGCGATTATTTGCGCGGCTTGATGTTCAGTTTCACCGGACGAATCATATTCTCGGGCTTGAGAATCGTGTCAAGCTCCTCCTTCGAGAGAATACCGTGCTCGAGCACCAGATCATAGACGCCGCGGCCCGTAGCGAGAGCCTCCTTAGCGATCTTGGTCGAATTCTTGTAACCGATGATCGGGTTGAGAGCCGTCACCACGCCGATACTGTTCTTCACGTAATCGGCACAGCGCTCGCGGTTGGCCGTGATGCCGTCCACGCAGAGCGTGCGGAGCGTATCGAAGCCGTTCATCAGCAACTCGGCGGACTCGAAATCGCACTGGGCCATCACCGGCTCCATGGCGTTGAGCTCCATCTGGGCCGCCTCGCCGCTCATCGTAACGCACAGCTCGTTGCCGATCACCTTGTAGGCGATCTGGTTCATTACCTCGGGGATCACGGGGTTCACCTTACCCGGCATGATCGACGATCCCGGCTGACGGGCCGGCAGGTTGAACTCGGCCAGACCGCAGCGGGGGCCCGAAGCCAGCAGGCGCAGGTCGTTGCAGATTTTGTTCATCTTCACGGCGACACGCTTCATGGCGGAAGCGTAACCGACCAGGCACGAAGTATCGGACGTAGCGCCTACCAAGTCGCCCGTCAAACGGATCTTCCAGCCGGTGATCCGAGCGATGTTCTCGGTGCACAGCTCGGCATAGCCCGGCTCGGCGCAGATACCCGTACCGATCGCCGTAGCACCCATATTGATCGTCAGGAAATCCTCGGCAGCTTCGTTCAGGTGAACGATCTCATCGCGCAGGATGCTGGCGAAACCGTGGAAAGTCTGGCCCAAAGTCATCGGCACGGCGTCTTCGAGCTGCGTGCGGCCCATCTTGAGGACATCGGCGAACTCCGCAGCCTTCTTTTCGAAGGATTCGATCAGTTGCTTCAGGTGCTCGACCAGCTTCAGATGCGTAGCGTACATACCCAGGTGAATAGCCGTCGGGTAGGCGTCGTTGGTCGATTGCGCACAGTTCACGTCGTCGTTGGGCGAGCAGTACTGGTATTCGCCGTACTGATGGCCCATGATCTCCAACGCGCGGTTGGCGATCACTTCGTTGGCGTTCATGTTGGTCGTCGTACCGGCACCGCCCTGGATCATATCCACGGGGAATGCGTCGTGGTGCTTGCCGTCCATGATCTCGCGGCAGGCCTGTGCGATCGCATTGAACTTCTCGTCGGTGAGCAGCCCCAGCTTGTGATTGGCTTCCGCAGCTCCCAGCTTGGTAATGGCGAGTCCCTTGATGAAGAGGGGATACTCGTTCAAATGGAATTTGCTGATCCGAAAGTTCTCGATACCCCGCAGGGTCTGGACACCGTAAAGTACGTCGGCAGGCAACTCTACGCTGCCGAGCAGGTCGCTCTCCGTACGCATTTTCTGATTATTTGCCATAATACTTATAATTTATAATTGTTTTTGACGTTTAAGTTTCGATCCGTCGCGAATTTAATTCGACAAAATTAACACTTTATTTTCAATTCGTGCCAACAAACCATATAAACTTGAAACTATTTTTTATTTCGGCGGCGAATAGCTATATTTGCGATAATATACCGTAAAATCCCCTTCAGCCAATGAAAGCAGCGATCATCGGACACGGCAAAATGGGCCGTGAAATCGAAAAAATACTCCTCGAAAGGGGACACCGTATCGGCGCCGTCATCGACGAGGCGAACGCATCGGAACTGGATGCCGCACACCTGGCCGGCATCGACGTAGCACTGGAGTTCACGACCCCCGACGCGGCCTACGGCAACATCCGGGCGTGCATCGACGCAGGGATTCCGGTCGTCAGCGGCACGACGGGCTGGACAAATCGTCTGGAGGAGTTGCGCAGCTATTGCCGGGAAAAAGGCGGTGCGCTCTTCTACGCCTCGAACTACTGCCTGGGCGTCAACCTGATGTTCCGCCTCAACCGCAGGCTGGCCCGGATGATGGAGCGCTTCGACGCCTACGACGTACGGATCGAAGAGATTCACCACACACAGAAAAAGGATGCTCCGAGCGGCACGGCCATCACGCTGGCAGAAGGGATCATCAGCGAAATCGGGCGGAAGGCGGGCTGGGTGAATGAACCCAGCGACGATCTTTCGCAAATCGTCGTCACCTCCCTGCGCGAAGGAGCGGTTCCGGGTACACACACGGTAACTTACGAATCGGACGACGACCGGATCGAACTCAAACATACGATCAAAAACCGCCGGACACTGGCTCTGGGCGCCGTCGTCGCTGCGGAGTTCCTCTGCGGCAAAAAGGGTGTCTATACGATGGACGACCTGCTGAAATAAACGATACAGAACATGGGAAAAATCAAAGCTTTCTTCCGCAACAAATGGGTGGGATTCACCCTGGCAAGTATTTTATACATCCTCTGGTTCGTCCTCTGGACGGGCAACTGGTGGCTGCTGCTGGGCGAAATCGTCATCTTCGACCTTTATATCACGCGTTATTTCTACAAGTACGTCTGGCGGCACAACGCCGAGATGTGCAAGAAAAGCAAAAGTTACAAAGCCGTTTACGAATGGGTGAATGCGATCATTTTCGCCACCGTTGTAGCGTCGCTGGTACACATCTTCTTCTTTCAGATGTACGTGATTCCCTCGTCGTCGATGGAGAAATCGCTGCTGGTCGGGGACTATCTCTACGTCAGCAAGGTAGCCTACGGTCCCCAGATGCCCAATACCCCGGTGGCATTTCCGTTCGTACACCATACGATGCCTTTTTCGAAAACCAAAAAATCGTTCTCCGAAAGCGTCAAATGGCCTTATCACCGCCTCAAGGGACTGGGCCGAATCGAGCGCAACGACGTAGTGGTATTCAACTTTCCGGCAGGCGATACGGTGCTGCTCGAACGACAGGACGTTTCGTACTACGACGTACTGCGGCAATATCAGCAAACTTTCGGACATCAGGCCGGCCGCGAACGGCTGATGCAGGAATACACGGTCATCACGCGCCCGGTGGACAAGCGTGAAAACTACATCAAACGCTGCATCGGCCTCCCGGGGGATTCGATACGAATCGAGGAAACGGCGGTTTACGTCAATGGGAAGCCGCAGGAGCCCGTCGCCGGAAAACAGTTCATGTATCTGGTGGAAACCACCTCGCCGATCACCCAATACGCACTCGACAATCTGGGTATCACCGAATGGAGCAACAAGGGCACGCTCTACTACATGGCGCTCACCGACGAAAACGCCGCAGAACTGGAGAAGCTGGACAACGTCGCTTCCGTACAGAAATACATCGCCCGCAGTCCCAATTTCGATGTCTTTCCGCAGGATCGCCGCTATGCGTGGAATCAGGACAACTATGGCCCGATCTGGATTCCCCAAGCGGGAACGGCCGTTGCGCTGACGGCCGACAACCTGCCCCTGTACCGGCGGATTATCGAAACGTACGAAGGCAACGACCTGCGTGTGGACGAAGAAGGGAAGATCTTCATCAACGGCGAACAGACCGACACCTATACTTTCCGGATGAACTATTACTGGATGATGGGCGACAACCGCCACAATTCGGCGGACTCCCGCTTCTGGGGATTCGTTCCCGAAGACCACATCGTCGGCAAAGCCTCCTTCATCTGGCTGTCGCTGGATCCCGAAAAGAGCTTCCCCGCGAACATCCGCTGGAACAGGATGTTCACCAAAGTCAAATAAAACAAGGGTAGTCGTGACCTCGGACAGTTATCATACGCTTGCCGGGCCTGCGGAAGCCATCTACAAAGAGAAAAGCAGCAAGTTCCTCGCTTATGCCTATCCGGTCGAAAGCGAGGAGGAGATTCGCACGCTGCTCGATGCGCTGCGCAAGAAATATTACGACGCGACGCACCACTGTTACGCGTGGCGGCTGGGTCCGCACGGCGAAACGTTCCGCGCCAACGACGACGGAGAGCCTTCGGGCACGGCGGGCAAGCCGATCCTCGGTCAGCTTCTGTCCAACGAACTGGTCAACTGCCTAATCGTCGTGGTGCGTTATTTCGGCGGTACGAAACTCGGAGTATCGGGCCTGATCGGTGCCTACAAGGAGTCGGCGGCCGAAGCGATCCGAGCGGCCGAAATCGTGGAGCGGACGGTCGATACCGTCGTGGAGGTGGAGTTTTCGTACCTGGCGATGAACGACGTGATGCGCGTGGTCAAGGAAGAACAGCCCCGGGTGCTGACGCAGCAGTTCGACAACCTCTGCCGGATGACACTGGCGATCCGGCAAAGTCTCGCAGGAGGTATGATCGGCAAACTGGAAAAGATCGGGGGCGTGACCCTCGAAATGAAATAATATCGGTCCGGCCCGGAACACGCACGGCGCAGGGACCGGATCCACGTAAAAAAACATGACAAAAGAACAAAAGTCCATTTATATAAAAGGTGCACGGGTGCACAACCTCAAAAACATCGAGGTCGAAATTCCGCACAACCGACTGGTCGTCATCACGGGACTTTCGGGTTCCGGCAAATCGACCCTCGCCTTCGACACGATCTTCGCCGAAGGGCAGCGCCGCTACGTGGAGAGCCTCTCGGCCTATGCCCGACAATTCCTGGGCAAGATCAACAAGCCCGATGTGGATGTCATTACGGGTATCGCTCCGGCCATCGCCATCGAACAGAAGGTCAATACCCGCAATCCGCGTTCGACGGTCGGCACCACGACCGAACTGTACGACTACCTTAAACTTCTCTACGCCCGTATCGGACACACCTTCTCGCCCGTATCGGGACAGGAGGTCAAGTGCTACACCGAGGACGACGTGGCGCAATATATCCTCTCCCTGCCCGAAGGCAGCCGCGTGGCCGTCGCAGCGCCGCTGCAACTGCGCGAAGGGCAGGGCGTCATCGAAAAACTGACCCTGGTGCTGGGCGAAGGCATCCTGCGTGTACATGCGGCGGGAGAGACTCTGCCGATCGAGGATTTCCTGCCCCGCGTGGACGAAAACACCCGTGCCGAAGATATCTCGATCGTAGTCGATCGTGCCAAAGTTTCGCAGGACGGCGACCTGCCGACCCGCCTGCGGGATTCCGTAGCCCGTGCTTTCTCCTATGGAAACGGGGTTTGCCGAATCGTCACGCCCGAAGGCGTCAAAGAGTTCTCGGCCCGTTTCGAGGCCGACGGCATCGAATTCGAGCCTCCGACCGAACATCTGTTCAGCTTCAACAACCCGCTGGGCGCCTGCCCGACGTGCGAAGGTTACGGCAAGATCATCGGCATCGACGAGGACCTGGTGATCCCCGACAAACGCAAGACCATCTACGAAGACGCCGTGGCCTGCTGGCGCGGAGAGACCATGCGGGCGTGGAAAGACCAGCTCGTAGCCAATGCCTACAAGTTCGATTTTCCGATCCATACGCCGTTCTACCAACTTACGGCCGAACAGAAACGGCTCCTGTGGCGCGGCAACGAGTATTTTCACGGCTTGAACGACTTCTTCGCCTACATCGACAGCGAGCGACGCAAGATCCAGTTCCGAGTGATGAAAGCCCGCTACACGGGCAAAACCGTCTGTCCCGACTGCGGCGGCTCGCGCCTGCGCAAAGAGGCCCTTTACGTCAGAATCGGCGGCAAAACCATCGCCGACCTGGTCGTGATGCCGGTGGAGACGCTCGCCGATTTCTTCGCCTCGCTCGAGCTGGACGCTCACGACACGAAAACCGCCGCCCGCATCCTCACCGAGATACGCAACCGCCTGCAATACCTCATGGACGTGGGGCTGGGCTACCTGACCCTCGACCGGCTCTCCTCGACGCTTTCGGGCGGCGAGAGCCAGCGCATCAATCTTTCGACCTCGCTGGGCAGCAACCTCGTGGGCTCGCTCTACATTCTCGACGAGCCGTCGATCGGCCTGCACCCGCGCGACACGAACCGTCTGGTCGGTGTGCTCGAACAATTGCGCGACATCGGCAACACGGTGATCGTCGTCGAACACGAAGAGGAGGTGATCCGTGCTGCCGACTGGATCGTCGATATCGGCCCGGAGGCGGGTTACAACGGCGGAGAGGTCGTCTTCAGCGGACCGCTGAAAGCCTTATTGAAAGAAAAAAAAAGCCTGACGGCCGACTACCTTACGGGACGCTGCAAAATCGCGGTACCCACCTCGCGGCGCAGCCCGGCAGCGTGGATCACCGTGAAAGGTGCCCGGCAGAACAACCTGAAGAATATCGACGTGCGGATCCCGCTCGGGGTGATGACCTGCATCACGGGCGTAAGCGGCAGCGGCAAATCGTCGCTGGCCAAAGGCATCCTCTATCCCGCATTGCGGCGCCTGCTGTTCGACACAGGGCTCAAACCGGGCGATTTCGACGCCATCGAAGGCGATCTTTCGACGCTTCGTTCGGTCGAAATGGTCGATCAGAACCCGATCGGCAAATCCTCGCGGTCGAACCCCGTGACCTACATCAAGGCCTACGACGAAATCCGCAAACTCTACGCCGACCAGCCCTACGCCCAACGGTCGGGATTCAACCCCTCGCACTTCTCGTTCAACATCGCCGGCGGCCGTTGCGAGGAGTGTCAGGGCGAGG